>JAAUXT010053355.1_pt1 | contig 19591 bp, 19 predicted proteins | sample 7278171 | NCBI WGS metagenome assembly JAAUXT01 (sample SAMN14350112, study PRJNA611818) | marine sediment metagenome | isolation source: surface marine sediment (1.8m) | place: French Polynesia: Moorea | collected 2018-08 | reverse complement strand
TTCCTTGCTAACATCCCCCCCCCCCCGCGCCAGGACGAATTTTCCTTCCAAGGGGGTTGGAAGGAATTTTCCTTCCAAGGGGGTTGGAAGGAATTCCTTGCACCCCTGCCCCCCCCCCCACACACACACACACATACACACAGAAGGAATTCTCCTTGGTCAGGTCAAGTCGGGTTGGGTTGGGTCAGGAAATTTCAGTGCAGGTAAATTTTAACTGGTTAGCTCATGTGAGATGACGTTGCACACAGGTGATCTACCCTGAAAGCGGCTGATATTTCTGCTTGAAAGGCTAGGTGTTTGATGAATTTGTTTTTGATTCGCTGTTTCCTTGTCAGATTTCTCCTCATCGGTGGGAGCAAAGGAGAGTGCGCAGCGCTTGACTGGCAAACAAAACACCAGATGTGCGGATTCTCTGTGATGGAAACGATCAACGACATCAAGTGAGTGTCATTCAGAAACCAGGCCAGCAGTTCCATCTTTCGAACTGTGGTTCTGATGGGATGATACGATCTGTGTTTGCATTTTTCAGGTGGCTCCACTTGGAAACTTTGTTCGCTGTTGCACAAAAGCAGTGGACATATATTTATGACAATCAGGGCATGGAAATTCATTGCCTAAAAATGTTGGACAGTGTTTTGAAACTGGAGTTTCTTCCATATCACTTCCTCCTGGCGTCCGCGGTATGTCTTTCGTCAAATGCAGACGCACATGCTTGGTTTTGGGTTCAACAAGCTGGACCAGTGAGCTGAACTGTTTTCTCTTCCAGAGCGCGAAGGCATATTTGTCGTTCATTGACGTTTCTGTGGGTCAAAAAGTGGCAGGTTTTACCACTGGTTTGGGCAGGTCAGACGTGATGTGTCAAAACCCAAAGAACGCCATCATTCACCTCGGTCATTCGGGAGGTACACGGATTCTGGCGCATTTGAACAATTGTTTTCTCTTTTGTAGCAAAAACAGCCGCATTTTTGACCTCATTTTTACCTGCCTTGATTGCAGGGACAGTTTCGCTGTGGTCTCCGAATGTGAAGGAGCCTCTAGTCAAGATGCTGTGTCACGGAGGCTGCACCAGAGCCGTTGCGGTCGATTCAGCTGGACAGTGAGTGTTCAGTGATTCTATTTACTGTCATAAATTTGGGACTGAAGACGCAAATCAAACGGCGAGACTTCAGGACCACACTTAGGGTGATGCAGACACCTTTTTCAGGAAGACTATTTTTCAGGTACATGGCAACGTCGGGCGTTGATAGAAAGCTGAAGATATGGGACTTGCGAACATACAAGGAACTGCGATGTTACAAGTTGGGAGCTGGGCCTGGTCACCTGTCATTCAGTCAGCGAGGACTGTTGGCAGCTGGTATCGGAAACGTGGTGGAGGTGCGACTGTTTGTGCATTTCTTGTCTTTTTTTGTCAGAATGTGTGCGTTTGCTGTCGTCGTGTTCTTCGTGACAATGCACTTATCGTATCCGAGGTGAAAAGTCTCCCTGTCTTTGAAGGTGTACAAGGACTGCTGCAGAAACACGGTTTCATCCCCATATCTTTGTCACAAAGTGAATGGCTCCGTGCACGGTTTGCAGTTCTGTCCGTATGAGGACGTACTCGGTGTTGGACATGCCAGGGGATTCACGAGTTTGTTGATTCCAGGTACTGTGTTTTGGCATCGCGCAACATGAAGGCACAGTGCCCACGGGGACGTATATCACGATGAAACTGTGACGCGCATTCTTTCAGGCGCCGGTGAACCCAATTTTGATGCCCTGGAAGCTAACCCTTATCAGACGAAGAAGCAGCGGCAGCACGCCGAAGTGAAAATGCTACTGGAAAAGGTGCAACCTGTTTTTCTGCTTCTGTGTGTTTTGTAGTTTGTTCGCGTCGGCCAGTTTTATGGCAGTTTCCATTCAAAATTTAAATTTTCAGGTGCCAGCGGATATGATAACGTTGGACACGAGTGCTCTGGGACAGGTCGATGTGAAGACCGTTCAGGAGAAAATGGAAGAGAAGAAGAAACAATTGGTAATCAACCATCTGTAGCCTCCAGATTGCCTTCAAGTTGCTGCAAACTTACTTCAGGAGTTAAAATTGTGCCTCAGTCAGAACGCAGAGCAAGAACAAACGTGTATTGTGTAGTTCTGTGCAGACGGCACACCTTTTTGCCCAAACAAAGCATCAAGAGAGGGTTGAGTTGGCCCATTTTGAATTTATGTTTTTGTTGTGCAAACACGCAAGCGTTGGAATGGTGTCCATCCAAAATGATACAAAACTAATGTCCCGTGTGGCCTTGCTTTTTGCAGTTCTATAAGCCAGACGAGGTCGATTTCACACCTCGTCACAAGAGGAAAGGAAAGAGCAAAACGGGGAAGCTGGAGAAGCGAAAACAAGGAGTCAGGTTTGAACGCCTGCAAGACCAAGTGAAGGAACACAGACGACATGTGGCTGCCAAGAAACCAGAAGAACGAAAGGACAAAAGACAATCTGCATTCAGTGTCTTTGATCGTTTCAAGAAAACGGAATAAATTTGTGCAGCCCAATCTGGTTTTCGTCACGATCTACAGACCAATATCTAGGAATCGTGTCCTCAGAAGTTTCAACTGATCTGATTTGAGCGGAGCCAAAAACGAACCACTTCTTTGCTTGGTTGAGAAAATTCCAAATGCAGTCCCACGAGGGTGCACCAAACCATCGTGACACTGTGCATTTTTTTGTTTACTCGCGGACCTCGCCTTGATGCAACAAGAAACGCAATTCCGTTGATACCAACAAAGAATGCGCTCACCGTGTTCACTGTAGATGGGTGCACATCGCTGATCACGCAAATTGCCACGTTGGTTTGACGCATCCTCGCAAATCAAACGAGGTCCAAGGGGTAAAGAACGGAGACTTTCAAAACTTTCTGTGGCTTTCAAGTTGAGATGAATACAAGCTCTGCTGCCAGGACGGGCATTGCGCAAGAAAGCAAAAGGCGACTTGAGAACAGCTTCAAGTCCTCGACTTCGTGTCCTCGGGCAAAATTTTATTGGCAGGTACAAGTGTACAGAAGCAAGAGTGAAGAACACTGTCAATGAACCCAACAAGTTCATATCACACGCTGTTCGGTTGGTTTGGCTTTTTTGTGGAGTTTGTTGAAAAGGACTCACCAATGGTGTTGCAAGCATGAGGAGCAAAGCACTGTACCCCAGGGTGAGGCAAAAACTTATTAAGGATGACCCTGCAACTGGACACAAAATGTTTTTAACAAAACGTTCTCTCTTGGTGACCAAGTGCATCACAATCTCGCTTCGGAAAAAACCGGGATGGACGGACACCCCTTCCACCAAGCTCCAAAAACAATTTGCAAAATGAGCCAGTTTCTTGTCAGGCAAGGAGTGAAAGTTTGCCTGTCGAAATTTTTCTTCTATTTTGTTCAGATTTTGACTCAACTAGCTCTCGGAGGAGGGATTGGAGGTTGGGATCAGGGTGCCCTTTCAGAATTGGGCAAAATCTGCTGGTTTCCTGTCAAGCCAAGTGCTGGCGGGTAAATTTGTCGCAGATTCGGCGTGTGTCTACATTGCCAAGTGTATTGCAAACTTTTCAGCCAAAGAAGGTCCTTTTCTCGAAAGACAGGCGGAAGACAAAACACGCAGACATGCACAACAATCCGGTCTGTCCTGCTCTGATTGCTTTTTGTTGAGATGAGTTCAGAGCAAAATGAGTCGCGCGAGACGCGTTGGCTCACGCAAAGCGTGCTGAACATTTCCGATGCAATCAAACCGAAAGTGCTCGTGAAACAACACGACGTCACGCTGTTGTGGCCATGACAATCGCTCCTGCAGACTTCGTGGTTTGCCCAATCCCACACACCCACACACCGTGTGCTGAAACACAACTGACACTCATGCACAGCAACCTGAGAGTTAAGTCAGTCCTGTTGACCACAGTGTGTGTAGCATCCAGGAAGATCCTACAGATCACTTTCGACTAGTTTGAGAAAATTGTACAGAAGTTTGTGCCACTCGTCCGTTTTGTCCATGTACGCCGGATGCGAAGCGTCTTTGAGCGGAATAACTTCACTGTTCGGCATTGCGTGGAGTGTCCCGTGGCTCACGCTTACAGCGCCTTTGTCTTTAGTTCCGTACACGATCATGGCAGGAACCTACAAGTGAGAAGACTCGTCAGCACAACAATTTACTGCAATACAATGCAATGAGCAGCATTGGTGCGACAATAACCTGGCATTTCGCGAAGGTTTCGCTTTTCACAGATGATGCAAAGGCAGGCGCCACGGGAATGAAGCCGCTCATCCGCTCTGTACATCGCTCTGGTCCGTCCTGCAACAAGAAAGCAGAGCTTTGAACACAAACACACACGACAGTGGTGATCATCCCCTATTCACTACCGCATTGTGGCAAATCGTAGTGAAAATTTCACCTGTCGATGGGAGTCAAGCTGAGATGTGCTTCCTAGTGCCAGTGCAATCATTTGCAAACATTTGATTAAATTATTGCAGTGTTGGCAGGGAGGCTGTGCCATACAAGAGGCCACGGTTGGTTTTATTTCTCAAGGCACATTCAACAGTTCAGTTATGATTCACAGGGGGGGGGGGGAACAAACAAAACAGTTGCTTTGGCAAAACCAGCCATTTGGTTTGTCCTCCCCCACCCCACCCCACCGCATGTGAATCAAAACGAAAACTGAACTGTTGATTTTTGGGCAAAAAGGAAATGCTCAACAAACAAGCTTTTCTGCTGACAGGGAAGGCGAACCTCTTTTGACATTCTTGACAGTACGACTGACAGTCAATGGTCTCGTGCTGCCCTGCTGAACAGGCAAAATGTTGCTGAATTCCTTTTCAGCATTCAGCAAATGTTGTTTCAACTTTTGACGTTTACACTGGCAAAGGTTTTTTCACCGATGAGGAGTGGAAATCGTTGACAAGGGGAAATTGTTTGGTCATCTGTCACAAGTTTGCATTGAATGGCAACAAAGACGGGATGGTTTTCCAATAACCACCTTATGGCTCACAATAAATCACAGGTACATTCGCCAGCACCCGAATGGTTGAGCCCAGACTGAAAGTGGAAGCCAACTTACCATCAACAGATACGGAATGGCATACGACCCACTCATGGACGGAGCGACGACCACAGGCCTTCCTAAATGTTCTTGCTTCATGAACGATGCCAGAAACTCGTCTTTCGCCTTTGGGCTTTTCACTCCACCGCTGTTTCCCTTGCCTGAAACGGACAGAGAACAAAACATGCAAAGTTCACCAGATAGCAAAAATAATGCACCCCTCTCACGAGTTCACAGGTGGAAAAAGGTGCACACACCACAAGCAGAGCAAACAGCAGGACAAACTAAGCAACAGAACCCGTCGCCTCCCATCCGAAACATCAATGCTGAGCGCGAACACTTTTCCCACAAAAATTCATTTTGATTTTGAACACAAACCTGGCAGGTCTACAGCAACCACTCTGTAGCCAAAGGCTCCGATTAACTGCAGGGTTTTGATATCTTTCCACGTTTGTGAAGAAAATGCGGCACCATGCAAGAGGAGAACTTGAAGCTTCGACTCCTTCGGTCCCGATTCCCGGAAGAAAATGTTCACCTGCAAAGAAAGAAAAAATGCAAGAAGCCCGAGAGCTGTCCAGTCATTGCTTCAACAAGGTGGCCAAACATACTGTCAGCACTTCATATTTGTCAATGGGCCAGGCACGCAGGACAAGCAAGAAACGAGCAGTGGCACGATGCATTGGTGACAAGAGCCATGATGGTCGACTGAAAAACATCTTCCAGTGTGTTTTCCACAGCTTTGAACCTCTTGATTCGCAGTTAAAACGTTTGCAAAGAAGACACGTGGCAGCGAAAGGATTGCAAAGCGATAACACTGACGAATTCGTACCTTCTCGCCGTTTCTCGGAGTGAATTCCAAGTGATGCTCTGCAACAGGAATGTTTTTTGCAGCTTCCATGACAGCTGCTGGAATGTTGTCAAACTCACGAGATTTCCATGTTTTGAAAGTTTTAAACGTTTTGCTGTTGCCTTTGACGTTTCCACTCGCGTCTTTCTCCAATGTTTTGCTGCCAGAGTTCCAAGCAGAGTAGATACAATACACAGAGACCCCTATTATCGCCAATAATCCCACAACAAATCTCGTATTCATCTGGGTTGAATTTGCCATTTTCACCGGCATGTTTGTTCGCAATGTCCTGTTTGTGAAGGTGAACTCATCTGTTGCAATTCAGCACGTCTATATTGGCCAAAATCACCAATTCTTCCAATCGCATCAGGCAGCCGCAGTCGTGTCAACAGTACCTGACCAACCGCGACGGTCTGCCTGAAGCTGCAGTCACCCCAGACAGTTGGAACAGCAAATTTTGCAAGGTTTCTCTTTCTGCTGTGGTTTGTGGCATAATCTGCTATTGAATCTAAGTGCAATTAAATTTTTCTCAAATTTGTGGCATTCACTTTGTTAGTTTGACTGTGATTGTTTCGCCCCTGTCTCCACCCTGCATGAGTTCTGCCCTTCACAACAGGCACCCGGAAATTCCAATAATTTCACTGTTTTCGACAGTCAACAACAGAGCAAAGGATTTTTGGACACTTGTGAGAAATGCTTGGTTCGAACACTCGGACAGCCACACAGTCCCTCAACTGTGCGACCTCAAGAGAACGGAAAAATGAGGGTTGATGTCATCGGTTGTCATGGCTAGACCGAAGGAACACTTGCTTGCCAATGCCAGTGCAGCTTTTCTGGTGAAGTGTGAGAAGGAAAGAACCAGACTGATTCAGAAGCTGACAGATCAGTACAGATTTGATCTGAACAGGTGCCGACATTTTTGTGTGTTTGATGTGGTTGCCCATCTTGTAAAAGGAAGGGGGGGGGGGTTCTGTCAAAGCTGGCGCGACAAACGTGTTGACTCTGGATCCAGATCACCGCATTTGTTTGAGTGTTTTGTTCACTGAAATAGATTCTAATCTTTCTGCAGTTTGCTGGAAGACAACTCCCAAGCAGATCTGACCGTCGTTCTTCCTGGGGAAACGTTTCATCTTCATTCTGCTATACTGAGGGGAAGGTGGGTGTCGTAAAAGTCAAGCAGACCAGAGCTGGATGTTGTGGTTTGTTTTGGTCAAAAACTTCAACAAATAACTCTCCTGAAACTGTCGAAATGGTGCAATTGCGCACGATGTGAACGTGCTGCAGGTCAGACAAACGCAAAGCGTGGAGTGTGGGCGTGGACGTGAAGGTCACAGGAGGAGACATTTTTCACTTTCAAACTGGCCTTTTTGGCAATTGACACACTGTGCTGAACGCACAAGCTTGGGACTGATTTATTAGAGCGTTTAGACTTTTTGTGCTTGCGCTGACAGACTGATCTTTGCTCCAAAATTGCCAAACTTTCCACCAAGACGACCAAACCCGTCACGTACTTTTCGCAACACTTTTCCTTTTGCTGCAGATGCAACAGATTTTATGAAGAGTTTCTGGATTCACAGCCCCAAGGAACGACGAAAGATGTCGACTTTGAGAATGTCGGGCAGCTGAGAGATGTGATCAGGTGAAAGACCACACGGCAGAGAACGACTGTTTTTCAAGCTTGTTGGAACTCGAATTTGTTGTTTGAATGTCTTGTGGTTGTTTATTCAGAGCAATTTACACATCCGATGATCTTTCGGCCGTTGACTTGGTTTTGGCGAAATGGATGAAGAAACGGAAACGGAATTCGGACAGTGCGTGCTCCGCTGGGGTATGAACTGTTGTTGTTCACTGGAAGTGTACCATTTTGAAGGCCACCTGAATTTAGTTTGTGTTTCTTATACTTGCAACACTCATGTTCTTGCAACACGTTTGCGCTTGCAACGCTTCTTCGAAGGAGGTTCTGAGTTGTCTGCAACATCTAGTTTTTGGGGGTATTTGCAGGACTTGGTGTTGGATTTTGCCGACCAAACAAACGATCCAAACGGAAATGTCTGTCGCAAATCGCAAGGCATGGATTTGTTGTCACCGGACGTTGACATAAAATTGGACGACTTCAAAACACCGAGTTGCAGCACGGGGGATCTGATGACACCGTTCGACCCCAATCTGGATTTTGAGGCGGGACTGAAGAACAGAGGCTACGTAGCCGAGCAAAAGACAGTGGGCGCAGCAGCAAACGAACTGATGACGGTGGACGGACCTGCTGCCGTGGGGTACGTGGTGTGTGTGTGTGTGTGTGTGTGTGTGTGTGTGTGTGTGTGTGTGTGTGTGTGCGCGTGTGCACGTGTGTGTGTCCACGTGTGTGGGGGTGGGGGTGGGGGTGCGTCTGTGTTTGCGTATGCCTGTGTCTGTTTGGTCGTCCAAACGCAAAAACGAAGTTTTTGCTTTTCAGATGCTGCAAAGTGGCTGATGATCTGCTCTCCATGTTCAGGAATTCGCTGTACACAGATGTTGTCATATTGGCTGATGGCAGGGAGTTCAAAGCCCACAGGTGAGAAGCTGAATCACTTTAAATTGACCTCTTTGACAACCAACAGTTGTGAACTGTTTTTGCGGTACGCGCTGATTCGTTGTCACCGGTGGACTGCACCCATTCCCTCCAACATGATGGAAAACAGCAAAAGTTGCATCATCACACGACCGAGTGAAAATATGCGCCTCTGTAAATTGACGTTCAGACACCCGTCACAACTCGGAGGCACATGCCAACACGAAGAAGTGTTCTTGTGGCCATGGGGGAAAACTGTCGATGCAAGTTTGTCTGCTCTTCTTTCAGGTGCATTTTGACAGCCAGGTCGACTTACTTTGCAGCTATGCTGAGCGGATCTTGGGTGGAGAGTGAATCTCAAACAATCAAATTGGAAGGGTACGTCCCAACACGTTTATTGCACGTTTGGTGTGCTTCATTCTTTACACAATTTATGAAGGGTAATGCGTCCGAAATAACGTGTGAACATGAGTTCATTGGCGATCTATCATGAAATGAATCCTCGGGACAAAGTTTTTTCATGATGTTGAACGACCCACCTGTGAACTTGTTTTCACCTGTACCACGTCTTTCCAGTTTCGTGTTGTTTTGCGAACAGAGAAGAAAAGTGACACTTTTTCGCCCTGTTCAACAACAGTGCCCGTTTGTCTGTCTGTACCACAGGTTGAACGCGTCAGTTGTGGAGCAGATTTTGCTGTGTTTGTACGGATCGGCGAGTGTAAATCTCAGGGACTGCAAGGTGATGGAGCTTGTCGCCGCGGCGGACATGTACACAGTCAACAGTGTCAAGGACATCGTCAGTTACGAACTCAAGATGGACTACTGCCACTTCTTCCACAGGGTAAATGGCAATGTTCTTCAATTGATGCAAAATCTGCGATCAGGCCCATTGGTATCCATAACTCCGGGCGGGGCGCGCCTGCGTTGTCGGTGCAGCTGAAAATCTGTGTCAGGCAATGCGTGAGTCTGTCCATATCCATCACGTTTCCCCAGCGACTGCGTCGTCAGTCAAGGTAGACCCACATGTTCATGACGAAAAGCTTTTTCAGAGTTAGTTATTGTGCCAGATCAGAGTTGTCAGGCAGGCCAACAGCAGCTGGCAACGGTCAAAATGTGGTTTGACGAAGAGACCACGAATGACTTGCTGAACATCGAGTACGGAGTCGGTGTGTGTCCACAACCGACGGTGTTCTGGTTCAGTTCGGTGTTCTTCTTCAGCTCTGTACAGAATGTCTTTGTTCGTAGCCTTGCTCGGGATGCGTCGCCACTGTTCCGGAGGCCATGCCGCTGGCGTACACGTACGGCTTGAATGATGTACTCGACCGGTGCTACAAGTGGAACGCGAGACACTTCGTCCGCCTGTGGCCCACCAAACATTTTGCGATTCTGCCACAAGAAATTCTGTCGGAGTGCTGTCGAGCTGTGGTTGATGAGCTGGTACGTAAGTTGTACAGACGACATTTCTGTGAGCATGTTCAGGCCCATTTAGTGTCCGATTTGCGGTGTGCCCAAGCAAGGGAAATTGCTGAACATTTCAGACGTGCGACAATGTGATTGACGTCGCCCTGGACTACGAGAGACTGATGGGCAGTTTGCCGCACGGACGTCAGCGATGGGCAACGCCCATCGTTGCCTTGGCAACGAAACTGAAGGACGAATTCGTTGGATTCCTGAAAAATCACTTGACTGACGTTGTCAGTACGGACAAGTTTAGGAAGTTTGGGACGGTAGGTTTTCATTTTCTTCGTGAATCAATGTTTGTTTTGAACTGACGTATCAGAATGTTGTTTGCATTTTGTATTCTGTGAATTTCAGACGAATGCGCTCGGCCTCAGTTTGTTAGAGGACGTGTTCAGCCGCGCCATCATGAACATGCCGCCCGAGAAGGCTCCTGAAACTTACTGCAAGTTTGTGCAGTTGGACGAGTGGGCGAGTCGATTCCCGGAAGGAACCGGCGACTGCAACTGGACTGAGGCAAGAATTGTCAGGTTGACGTACAGAGAAGTCGGAATGTGCGTCAAATGAAGCGCTACGGTGTCATGTCTCGTGTGATTGGTTGGAACGTGTGAACTTGTCGAATTGCAGGAGTTCAGAGCTTTGATCAAGAGTTTGAGACAGAAGTGTCAGCAATACGTGAACCTCCACATCCAGCAGCTTGTCGTCACCGAGTCGTGGAAAAAGCTACCGACAGAATTGCAAAACCAGCTGAAAGAAGGTGCGTTACGTCATTCAGTCGAAAACAGCAACGAAGCGATGTCTCTGAAAAGCGATGGCTCCACGCACTTTTTGCCAAGCCGCGTCGTGAGTATTGTGTAATGGCTGAGACTGTGGTCAGAGGTTTCGTCACCACCTGATACCATGTGGGGTTTCTCTGTGGGGGGTGATGACCTGATGATCCCACGATCATGTTTCCCTCAACTTCGGCGAACACCCAGCATTGGGCTTGCACGCTTGGCACATTGCGATCCCGTGCTCAACACATATCATCCGTGTTCAGGTCCTGCGATGAGTTTTGAAGGCGTAAACATTTGAAGACGAGAAGGCTTCTTGCATTTCAGGTGCATTTTATGTGGACGTGAAACACATAAAGAAGAAGGAGCCACCGAAAAGAAGAGACCACAAGATTGCGATGTACGGCAGAGTGCAAAAGCCAAAGGACGCCGCGAACAAAGGTTCGGGGTCAACCCCTCGTCCAAGTTCGAAAAAGGCCAAGCCAAAGTCAACACAAGGTGGCAGTGGTGCTGAACCAGGAGCGACTGTGCTGCCGTCGCCAAGTGAAGAAGGAGCCGTGGGTGGTGCTGAGGCTGGCAGCGAGTCGGGACAGTCCTCAAGCAGTGCCGCATCCAGCGTCAAAAACAAGGCGCACGGAGCCAGCACAAACACAGCAAAGACAGAAGCAACTCTCAGGTTGAAGTCGGGAGCCACAAGAAAAATACCTGCGCCATCTGGTCAGAGGTCAACAATGAACTCCAGTTCTTTGCATGCAAAGGCGAAGCCTCAAAATTCTGGTCAGGCCATACCCACCAAATCTGCACGCAAAGAGTCACAACCCACGAAAAAGCAGCTCGGCGCGCACAAAGACGAACCGTGCGAAAAGAAACCGAAAACATCCGGAGAAACGAGCAGAACATCGAACGCAGCCAACAAGCACAGTTTAGCTGGGAAGAAGCGATCTGGAATCCCGGCGCTCAGTTCTCAGGTGCGCCAACACTCGAGGGAGAGCGACGACGCGTCACAGTGCAGCCACCTGGCGGCACAGGGCTCACAGTGCGTGAGCCTCGACGACGTTTCCATGGGCAACGTGGACTCGGTGCACACGTCCGGTGTGGTGAGCCCAGCTGTCGACGACCCGTACCCTGTGTCGGACGCCGCGGCGCTGGAAGCAGCCATCGCCAATGACCTCATCCCCGGAAGCTTCAGACAGAAGGTCAGCATCGGGAACAACCATCTGTTGGCGGACGAGGACTCCGTGTCTCTCTGCAGCCACAGGGCGGTGCGAGGATCCCCACCCAACAGCGGAAACTCCTCCCCAACTGAGTTTGGTGCCGACTACGCGACCGTCAACGGACCTGACCTCTCGGACAATCTGGACTTCGAACAGCTGTCAACGAACGACCCAGCATCTGCAGGTGACTATCATTCTCAAGTGGAGTGCATCCTCGCAACGGTCGAGGCGGTGCATTTCGAACCAGAACCGATGGTTTCTACGTTTAATGTTCAGTTTGATCCTCCACCAAATGGAGAAGAAGAAGAGTGAAAAGCTCACGAGTCTTGTCTGCTATGTTATTCTCTCATCTTGTCTTTGTGATTTCACACTTGCTATGCAGGTGTTACGTACATAAGCTACAATGACAGGGACAATCGTTGAAAACAGATTTTTGCAAATGAGCAGTGCCTCGAAATTTACATACAGATCTGTTTTATCAAGTTACCAATGTTTTGTCTGCACAGGTCAGTTTGCATTTACACGTTATCAAAGATCCGAATGATTTTTCTGCAGCTTTTGCAATCAACTTGTTTACAACCGGTGTTCTTACTGTTGCTTCTTCGACAATCTAGTCGCTTGTGACACTGGTGGGTGTCGAGCAGGGAACTGATGTGTTCTGTTTGTGCGCTATGTGTCCGCAGTTTACGTTGTTTCTGCCTGCGGCAAGTCTGCCAAAGCAGAACATCAAGTCTTTCAGTTCACAGTTTCAGTCCCATTGCTCTTTCGAACACCGGCGCTCTGTGAAATCACTCAATCTCTGTCCAGATAACCACATTGCCAGAACGAACTGCCCTGCCTATTTCTGACGCATGTTTGGTGTGCGATTCTTGTCAATCATCGAGTGTCGAACCTCAAAACTTGTGTTTTGGGGTCCTTTTGAAACAAAAGTAATTTCCGAGGGGTGATTCACTTCTGGTTTCCCTGCATGTTGACCAGCATGGTCGCCTTTCACGACACTCACTCAGACTTCGTATTGTCAAGTGAAGTGCACCAAGGCGAGCGTGTTGAATGCTTGCGCAGGTTTGTCATGAACACGCTCGCAGGGAAACCAGAAATGAAACCACCCTCGTACTTGTGTAAGATAGCGTGCCCCTTCCTGTGATGGCAAATTCGGTGCAAAAAGGTGCGTCTTTTTTACGGGTGCAAATGGAACCCACCGCCTCGAACGTCGGATTGGTGGTTGTGTTGTGTTGTGTCGCATTCCTGAGAGATTTGCGTTTGCAGTTGAAACGCTTCGTGCCCATTTTGTTTTCTTTCAGTCACCGGGGGTGCCCCCAACCGGGAAGTGGGGGAGGCCGATCGCACCTTTATTTTTTTTTTTTGGCAGAGAACACCAGACGGCACTGTGTTGGGTGGGCGCAAGGGAGCGGGGGGGGGGGGTCAGTTAGACCAGCAAAGCTCCGCTCAGATGGAAGTTTGGGAAGTATCGTCGGATTGACACGTTCATGTTGAAGCGTCTGCAGTGTTGATGTTCGAAATCCTTTTGCGAAAATGGAAAGAATCATGTCGGATGAAACTGCTTCTTTCTGACTCTTAGTCGTCAGAAAAGACTCCTTGATCTCTTCTAGTCCTGCTCGTCTTTCTGCTTGTCTCTAGTCTTGGTTGTACAGTCGCTGACTTGGGCGCGTTTGATGTATTTTTAAGCGGAAACAAAGCGCGTTCCGTGCTCTGATTGTGAATCTTGTGTATCTGCAAATCAGCTGGTTGGGGAGCGGCATTTTTCGTTCTTGCAACGAGCAATCGTTTTTGCTGGTCCACAACCAGCAAAGACCAAAATTTGCAGAAGTTGTTTCTGATTCAGGCGAAATGGGTTCTGCCCCTTTTCCTGTGACCAAACATAATTTCATTTGACAGCTTTTTGAAATGAACACGACGTGAACCCCCCCCCCTCCCCACTTTTTTCGGAAACCAAAATCAGTACCGAAAGACAAGCAGTATTTGCCTCGAACACCAGATATCGCGCGCAATTTGGTCTCTGATCTTGTTTGATTTTGCCAAAGTAAACTGTCCGTGACCCTTCTCCAGGAAAACAAAATTTTATAGAACAAAAGGAAACTATGACGGCCGCCGTTCAAGGCCAGACGTGCATGTGTGTGCTCTGAGACGTTTTTGTGCACCTTTGTCATCACTACCAAATGACTCCGGAACCAGATTTGTACTGTTCAGGGAAACAAATCCTTCCATTTTCCTTGTCTTTTGCTGCACATGGGGTGGTCGTGACGAAAATAACATTTAGAACGTTTGAACTTGAAAAAAAGCCTTCGGAACAGATTTTTCGCATGGAAAGACACATCGACACCTCAAACTTTTATGTAACAAAACGAGCAAAAGATAGTTGTTATAGTTTTGTGAATAAAAGTTGTCTTCTATTCAGCTGGAATTGAGAAACCATTTTTTGACTGTGTGACGCTGCAGACTTTTACACTCGCGGTGCATGTTCTGGTGTCAACGAATCAACTCAGCGTTGACGACGGGACGGCAAGCTGAGTGCCGCAGACCTACCAATTAGATTCTATTTTTCGGGAAGAGCGGCTCTTCAGTGTCACTGCGTTGTGTGACAGCAATATTTTGTCTGCAGGTAGATCAAAATTTGGCTGTGTGCTGGAGCATTCACCACAGCTGGTGAAAGAGTGTGATCTGATCTGGACATTGTCTTGTCTTGTGTTGGCCTCATCCTTGATCCAGAAGTGCTCTGCGCTGCGATAAAATGTCAACCGTCAAACTTCAGCTGGGCTCACTTTTGTTGACCAAGAAGCAAAACATCAACCAAGAAGAATTCAACAAATACAGGCTTATTTACTACGTTCACTCTACATTTACATGTTTTGTGACCTGACCACAAACCTTAATTGGAGGAATGTGAGACACTTGAGTATCCGAAACACTGAAACGAGTATGTTTGTACAAATGTGAACATCGAAAGTTCCACTTTGTGTGATGTTTCGTGATGTTTCGTGAAAGTTTGAAACCAATTTTTTTGTTGTTTTGAAAGCAAAAATGTAAAGATGGTAATTGCCGAAAAAAAACACAAAGCCAACATTTTTTGAAAAGTGAAATTTTGCGGAAACGAGAGTCTGGAACAACTGCCGTCAACAGAACCAATCGCAAATCAAGAATACTGCTCGAGTCAATAATACACCAAGTTCTTCGTGTCATGTTTGTGCGACACAAAGAATGCACGCATGCAACAGAATCAAACAACCGAAGAGCAACCAGACACTTTTTTGCCAGAACAAAACTTGGAATGTTTGTCTCAAGGTACAGCGATGAACATCACGGGCACGCAAAGGAACCTAAAATAACAGTTCTGTCTTTGGTGACAAAATTCACTTGTCAATCAAACATGTAAATTCTGTGGAATTCGACGCAAACGATGGAGAAGAGTGGATCTTCAATGACGTCAGCAGCAGTGAACTTTCAACCAGATTTACACAAAATTGTGCACGTAAAAAATGTCATGTTCTGTGCTTCAGTGTGACTGTGCTTTTGACTTAGTGAAGGACACAATTGATTTGTTCAGCAATGCAATGTTGTTGATCTCGTGTTCGCTCCTTTCACACAGTTAATCATGAAGTAAACAACAAGTGAACGAAATGAGTGACTGACAAGTGATGGTAATGACTGTTTACGTGAGTTCAGTTGAGTAAACATTTTGTTTCATTTCAGTACAACAGCACAACTACTCGATCCAACCCAAGTCAGCAACATTCTGAGCTGAATTTGGGTCAAACACCACGTAGGTTCAGACATGAACCTGTTGTTATGTACATTGTCACTTGCTACCGGCTGAAACAATCCAGGTGAGTGTTTCTTTTTGATGTCATGCTGGACTCAGAGAGATTTCAACCTCCAGGTGACTGACCTAAACTTCTACAAAACGTCATGGAAAAATTCTAAGACTTCGGTACCATGGACAAGAAAAATGGTGTCTCTTGCTGCCAACAAAGCAGCTGTGAAATAGCATCACGAGGTCATTTTGTAGTGTCAGTGTCATGTGCTCTTGTGAGTTTTCCATCTATGCATCCCTCAGTGTCCAGCTCGAAGACAGAGCCTTCAGTTTAAGTCGTGCTCGCCTTCTGAAGTCCAAGCATGCACAGCTGAACCGCGCATTCAGCAGCAAACTGGCTTTCCACACAGCTCGGCTTCTCGTGCTCATTGTCAGCACTCTTCATGAAGAGCGCGTTCCACTCGGTGTGCATTTGATCACACAACGTGTTCTTGAATGGCAGGAATAACCAGATGTGAAATGTGAGGTCCACATGACTAAAGTGCACTGCAGCGTCTCGCTTCTGCTGCATCACGGCACCTCTGCTCACGGTTGCTGGCAGAACTCGACGGCCTGGTGGCTGCTCCTGTGCTCCACCAGGTGCAGCGATTCGTCGTCGATCTTCACGGCTGAGACGCACCCGACGAAGCCGTGGTCGTACGCCTCGGGCAGCCCGGCCGGCAGGTGCCGGGCGCCGCCTGAACACAAGAGCGGAGGGAACCACTGTACAATACCAAGATATCAAGGCTTCTGAACGAAGACCTGTTTATCAATCCACAGGCATTTTTGCATCTGATATTTGTCAAAGGTCTGGTCTCTTGGAAGATTGATGTTACCCCGTTCACCATGAGATGTGGACATCAAGAACCTTTGGCGAGGACGAACCAAAGCGAAGTTCACAAACTTGCAATTGAAAGGCAGAAACGTGGTGGACCTCTTGGTCAGTCCCATTTCTGGGTACGACACTCACCAAGCCAGAGGTAGCCGTCTGTGTCGAGCTGCGTGGCGCCCTGCTCAGACACGTCCGTGATCGGGTAACCGTCGTCTATCGTCAGGGTTCCCTTCCTCTTCTCTCTGTGTGAAGAGAACATTGACCAGAGCCTTGAATCGTGTGCACTGTACAAACCAATGCGTCATGGCATCCTTGTACGCCCTTTGTTCCCGCTGGGCGTCAGCAGCGCCGCACTGTGAGCGCAGAGTCCCGTGGCGCCCTCACCTGGTGAAGACGACGGTGTGCCAGGCGTCGTCGTTGACGGTGTCGTCCGACGTGATGACGTGGAGGTCATCGAGCGCCTGCTTGCCCAGGTTGTAACTGACCTCGACGCGCCCCGAGCTCAGCGCGATCGCCAAGTAGTCTCCCTGCGACACAGAGAACAAGACTCGATGTCAGGAGACGTCGAAACAAACCAACCAGGAATTCAGTCAGCTGAGAAAAAGAAACGTGGACAGATCACGCACATCCACTTGTTTGAACAATGCTACACAGCTACGTGAGATTGATCAGGACTTGCACAAGGAAGTTGAGGTCAAAGAGACCCTTTGTTTTCCGAAACAACTCCGTTTCTGTGTCAGGAAGGAGCAACGAGAAAAATGACAATCGAAAACCGAATAGACTCTGTTTGGTTCGCACTGTTCCACACGACGGATCAGTCACTGGCCATTGCTTCTCTCTCGCAGAGGGCGCACCTGGAGGGTGGAGGGTTTGTGGATGAGCAGCAGCAGTCCGTTCTCCGCCTTGGTGCGCAGGCGCACCTCGAGCTTGTTGTTGACCTGCGCCTTCTCGCGGAACGCGATCTTGTTCGGGTACTTGTGGTACGTGCGCCCGTCGAACTGGATCGGCTGAGACAGGTCCGTGTTCGTGTCGACTGCAAAGGCAGAGACATCGCAATAACCATTTATTCTACAACTCTGCGATCTCTAAACATATCGTACGAGCTCGCATCATGGTAGAAATGGATTCTCACCCCACAAAAAGGTTCCTGTTCAATCACACAACTCATTTCGTGACCAAAGGTATCGAAAAGTCATTGTGTGATTTCACAGGTACCATGTTTGTGGAGAGTGAGAACCCTGTCCTCGACTGTCTTTTGCGCTGTTGTTTCAAAACATCTCTGGGTTGCCTTTCCCACTGAGAATAACAAGAACATGGCGTGATGCACTCACTCCGTTCGCAGTGTCGTCCGGCGTACCCCGTCATGCACTTGCACTCGTAGTCGTTGAGCACGGCGATGCACTGCGCCGAGTTCTGACAAGCGTGGCCGAAGCGCGGGCACGGCGCGCCGTTGTACTCAGTGACGCCGTGCAGACTGACGGCCTGCGTGAGGAAGTTCTCCACCAGCTGTCCGTTCTCGTACACCTGCAGAATAAGGTACGTCTGTTTCGAGGAACGGCCAATGCGATTGTGGATATCTCAATATCTCAAACGTAGATTATCAAGAGTCTCCGTCTTTCTTTGTTGACCTGCAGACTGAACAGTTTGGCAGATATGGAAGTTTTTGAGCTTGAACGGACGGGATGAGGTCGCCAGAATTCAATCATAATTATGTTTGTGGCATCTTTGCGCCAGTCCGGTGAAAAGAACGTCACGTCAGAACAAAGTGTTTGAAGAACGCAGAAGTGTGCCCACCCTCTGTACAGCGCCGTGCAGCCCGACGTACGCTCCCGACTCGGGGTGGTAAACTCCAGGGTAGCCGCCGATATAGATGTTCTCCCCCAGGTTCAACTCGTTCAGGTCGCCCTGGAAGTGCATTCATTCACACATTCGGTTTTTGAGCATCTATGACCTATGAATTGCACGATATCTTATGGCTTCTAATCTGAAACAGTCACAGTCCAGTGACACCCCGATTTTTTGGGATGAAAATTCAGTTGGTGCCCAGGGAAATTGATTGTTTTGGGACTGTGGCGCACCTTGGAGTGCCCTCTGACGGTGATTTCTGCGTCGATGACCATGGTTCCGTGTCGGTTGTTCCTCGCGACGTCCACGCGGTGCCAGACGTTCAGTGAGATCGGACCCGGGCTCCTGCACAAACACAGATTTTGGCGAAATCAGGCCCCATGGTAATTTGGATTCGCGACGCAGACACAGATGTAGCACTCCACGCCGGTCAAACTTTACTCACGTTATGTTCGCCACGCCGCTTCCCAGATCGAATCGGAACTGAAGGTACCCGTTGACCAGACTCAGCGACAGGAAGTCCCCGGTGTTTCCTTCATTCTGGGTTCCGTACAGGATTACGCCTGAAAAAAGAAGACACAAAATTTTGACGCATGAAAGTTCCCCAAAGCACATTGCTGCGCAGAAGGGTATGTTTGCACTTGCACTGCCACAAGAAATGCTGAGCACCCATGCAATTGTTACAGCCAGGTCCAGGGTGAAAGAGGGAAAAGTTACACCAAGTCGGACCACCTGTTTCGTCTGATTTCTGGATACCTGGGTGCAGCTGAGTCTCTCGCATTTGCAGTTGAATTCGTGACAAGTGAACGAACTTTACCGTTCATCTCTTTGGCGAGGAACCAGACCTCGAAAGCGAACGAGTGTCCGATGTTCTCCTTCATCTCCAGCACCATGTACGAGTTTCCGTGGAACTCGGGCACCGTCGCGCCCGTCAAGTCCAGCACGCCCTCTGTGGAGAAAGCGCAAGCGCGGGTCAACCTGGGACTTGTTTCTGTGACCACACAACGCCGGTGTAGGAGTAAGGATATTCCCCCCAGGAAATCCTTTCCCCCGGAAGAGATTTACGGGTCGTACGACAGTAAAAGTCTTCCCCCCAGAAAGGATTTCCTAGGAAAAATATTCCCCCCTGGGGAGAAGAGATTTACTGGCCTGAAATGCCCAGTAAAAGTCTTCCCTGGGGAAGACTTTTACTGACCGATTTCAGTAAGAATATTCCGGG
>JAAUXT010008759.1_pt1 | contig 19595 bp, 24 predicted proteins | sample 7278171 | NCBI WGS metagenome assembly JAAUXT01 (sample SAMN14350112, study PRJNA611818) | marine sediment metagenome | isolation source: surface marine sediment (1.8m) | place: French Polynesia: Moorea | collected 2018-08 | reverse complement strand
GGAAATTGCATTTCTAACTTTTGAGATATTGCTGGTGCCAGATATTGCTGGATATTGCTCATTATTGCTAGATATTGCAAATGCTGAATCTGCTTATATATAGTTTTGCTCCATTATGGTACAATTTGAGAAAAAGTTGCATGGACTAATTTGGTAGTTGCAGCACCTGGTGTTGACAACAAGCCACAACCAACTAACCAACGTCACTACTCTATTATCGCTCACCGCATTCGAATCACCGCGAGATCTCTAGATCTATTTTTTTCACGCGTCAAAATGCAGCATCTGAGACAAGATCGGCATTATTTTCTGGTACAAACGCAGTGTTTACTTCTTGGGTCCAAAACACCGTGCGGACGCAGGCTGAGGTCCACCAGTTTCTCTCAAAACAATTTCACCAAGTGGAACGAAAGGCAAAACAGCTTTTTGCCCCATTTCTCCAGAGACCGTACTCAAATATTTCACCATTCCGCGGTGCAAGCAAACAACTTGAGATTCTAAATAAGCAATATGTTGTATGTTTGCCTCAGAAGCGCAAATATTCCATTATTGCCACCATAGATCTTGACTCGAGGGAAAGAGTAACGTATGGATCTCCACTGTATCTAATCGCGAGCTGCTTCGAGGGCCGCCCGATGTCGTCAAATGGAAACCGGAATCAATCGAGCAAGTCAGCGACTACGACAGTTGGCATCAATAAATGCGACTGATTTTCACGCTGGAAACTTACGTTCCTTTAGGCACTGGAAGAAATGTTTTGTGTTTCGATAACAAATCAAGAAAGCACGAAAACACAATTGTTTGTGTCGGCTGCCTTCGTTTTGTCGAGCGACTGGCGACGTTGTCCTGTCCGCTTGTAACCGAGCTTCGTCTGAGAGGGTTATTCTGCAAAGTGATTCTGGCGTTGCATCATTTTTGCCATCATGCAATCTCCAAACAACAGGGGCGCTCGAATTCCAAGTCAAGTCACGCACATTCTTTCGAGTTGCTTCTCGTTGGTGCGTCAGTGGAAAAGACAGATTCGTCAGTTGTGCGAACCTGGATGCAAAAGGTTGAGCACTCACAAGGAGCGGACTTACCGGTAATTTTTTTCGGAAGTTTACTCAATTTTTGGAGGGTGACCAGCAAGGACCAAAGATCCTTGTTACACACACACACACACACAGACACACACACGCACGCACGCACGCACGCACGCACGCACGCACGCACGCATGCCTGCACGCACGCACGCGTCCACACACAGACCCTTTCACAACATTTTTGGCAGGACCCAGCCAACCAAACTTCAAACATTCATTGTGCAACCGAATGTTCTGGAGCAACAAAAATAGCGACCGAAACACAGTGACCAAAACACAGTGACCCAAACACAGCAACTTTGTTGTTTCTATCAATTAGAATGTGCCCAAATCTGCCTGAATAATCTGTGCATTGAAACCTGTCACCTCATTGCACTTAAAGCTTGCCAAAATATTTGCCAAATATATATTTTGAACACTTCCCTAAAATCCTAAATTTCTACCCAAACTTTGGCCCCACCTAAAAACCATGAACAAATTTTTGAAAATGAAAAAATAAACAAAACACAAAACAACTGATACCAGTCCAATATTTAATTAATATACTACATTTCATCAATATGTATCCTTGATCAAATATTTATACTTTCTGAGATATCACCCACTTTGTACAGTGAAGTCTAAAATTTAGTAACCCCAAAAATTTGAACTTTTTGCCCTTAACCCCCCCCCCCCCAAAAAAAGAAACTTGACAAATTCTTTACTCGAGTATTATCCTTGACCTGTACAAATTTAAAAAGACCCAAAAGATCCAAATTTAAATTTTATTCTGACAATGAAACTGCTGTACACAAACTTTTGGCAGATGCTACCTGAAAGTGACGGCCACCCTGTTTAAGTCGCTCAAAAATTGAGCTTCCTACAACAGCGCAACCTCCTCAAATCACATAAAAAAGCATTGCCAGGAAGGGAAAGATCTCATAATCTGATACCAATGAAATTGTGGCGCCCTGATCATTCACACGGCGCTGCAAAGGGACAGGCCCGAAGTACTGCAAGCTGTGCCAGGTCTGTCCACGAATTTCCCGTAAACTTGGAAATGTTGCAAGTCAACAAAACAGCTAGTGTGGTTCTGGTGGCTCTGGCGCCCCAGTAGGTGAATTTGGCCTCACCAGTTGGTGTTGTGTGGTGTGGGGTGGGGTCTGGCCCCACCAATTGGTACGGTAGTTCTGCTCCCTACCAGTTGGTGTGTTGAATTTGGTCCGAGCAGTTGGTCTTGTGAATTTGGCTTCATCAGTTGGTGTGGTGAATCTGGCCCAACCAGTTGGTGTGGTGAATTTGGCTCCACCAGTTGGTGTGGTGAATCTAGCTTGCACCAGTTGGTGTGGTGAATTTGGCCTCACAAGTTGGCGAAGTGAATCTGGTCCCACCAGTGTGGTGAATTTGGTATTGTCAGCTGATGTGGTGAATCTGGTGGTGAATCAAGTTGGTGGAAGTCTGAGTTCGTGAAAACCGAGAAACGGGAAATTCGTGTACAAACCACGTACTCTTCTGGCTCACTGGCGTTGGCAGAAGGAAAATTTTGGTTGCAGTGCACAAAAAGAGTAACAGAAAATGATCCAGTTCGTTGACCTTGCAAATCCTTTGTCACTGATCGACCTGACTAACGAACCAGAAAACTGGAAATCCATATCCAGGACTCGCGCACAGGTTCGCCACTGCCAGTATCCAATGCTGTCTGACACTGAATGCAAGACTCCACTGACTGCACGCGCGATCGTCAATATTTGGGTAAAACCCTGACTCTTTAGGTGCCATTCGGACAAATATTGGCTCTTAGAACGACAAGACGGGGTGCGCGAAGTTCGTGACGAGAGCTGTCATGGCCACGAATCCCCACCACCACCATTTTCAAACCTGTGCACGAAAATAAAGAGCAAAATCCGAACGGGTTGTCAATTAGATCTAGACTCTAGATCTTGAATAATGTGTGAATTTTTCCCGTATCGAATTTACTCATCCTGCTGTTGTGATCACCACTGAAGGACGCTACGCTCTCCAAATCACACTCGAACCCAAAGGACTCCTCGAAAATCGAAGCCTGATCATTTGGTTGGGGGGGGGTGTCTTCTCGCAAAAGTCAGAACCATCTCTTTGCCTCAAGCAAGCTCTTCTCACAAGACAGCAGCAGACTGAAACCCCCCAGGAAATTAGATCTTGATCCAGATGCCAAGCCCAAACACGAAGACACAACAGTGGATTCAAACCAGCAAAACTGGCGTCGACAGCCCCTCCCCCTTCTGCAGCAAGGTGCAGTTTTGACATTGCATTTGCAAGGGTGCACAAGGCTTCATTCTGCTGCATCACCTGGTTCCAACGTAACATACACTCTTCATAAGTGAGAACCTGCAAATGCAGTCTTTCGAGCGAGGCCGAGTGAAGCAAATTACTGAGGCACAATCACAAACATGTGCTGTGCCAGAGTCGTTCCAGCATCAACTTCGAACACCGGTGCACAAGTTTCTCGATTGCATCAAAACTGTAAGTCCAATTCACCCAAGATTTGGCAACAAGATGTGCCATGCCATAATAATTAAAACTTACTTGAGTGACCAGGGGGATTAACGTCATTTCGACAGATTTAGTCCTTATTTCTAAAGAAAGTTTGTTCTCCCTCGGCTGGACAGCCATCTTGAATTGTGTGAAAACACACTGACGTCACGGGCACCTGCAGGCCCCTTACACCACAACGAAATTTGGGGACGGTGGGCGTTGCCCTCACTAAAAAGTATCTGAAACGCAACGAGTAATTATCACCGTGAAGTATTAAGAAGATATCAAAGAACACTCAGAAATGCTACGAGTACAAGGCAAAATATACTCGTGCTTTCGTGGATGTGCTATCAAGACTTGCTTTCCCTCATGTCCCAATTTGTTGATGATGTAGGCGGCTGGGCAAAGCAAGTGCGAACAGTTTCAGAATTTAGGAACAAGTTGAAATTTTGGACAGATGAAATGCCATGACATGGAACACGATGATGTGACCGGATAGCGCAAAACATGCGCTTTTCCGTCAATATGGAAAATTCTGGGCTGGACCTTGAAAGCATCCAAAAGAAGAGGGTGAGGATGTTGCGTTTGATCCTTCATCTGAACAACCTCTGAACAGCCTGGGCAACGGGCGGGTGAATTTTCCACCTGCATTGTTCCCTCTTGGAAGTTGTGAAACTGACATCAATTTACTGTACAGTTTTATTCGCACCGTCTGGTTTGCTGCTGGTTTGCACCGAGTCGCTCGTCAGCCTTGGATGAACATTTCGCGGAGGCAGCATCGATTGCAGTGGGAGGTGGTCCCAGACCTGGCTCTCAGAAACGGTGTTTTGGATGTCACGATTCTGACATTTTCGCAGGCTTGACATACGAACTACTCGTACTCGTGTCTCGAAATGCCTGCCGTGATCAGACTTCCAGTGCTTTCCAAAATGAATGAACTCAACTCCTCTTCAGGACAACTGTTTCCCTTCAAATCTCATCACAAAAGTTCTGTTGCCAAGCGCTCACTGTAACGTTGTGGGTCAGAGATTTTGTCGCAAGCCACTGTAAGGCACTGTCCCTGCGTGTTTTTTGTTTGTTGTCTTTCTTTTTCAAAACTTTTTTTTTTTAATTTTGCTGCAATGTGTCGGCTTTTGAAGGGCTGTGTGCGTGTCCAACACCGTTTGATTTATCTCTGGATGACTTGAAATTTATCGACAGAGTCTCGTCAGGTGAAAAAATATTTTGGGCAAGTACGAGGTCTGTCTTCGAATTAACCGGTTCCTTTTGTTCAAGCCAGCAAAACAGTTGGTGTGTTGGGTCTGGTCCTTCCAGTTAGTGTGGTGAATCAAACCCCACCAGTTGGTGTGGTGAATCTGGTCCCTGGCTGCACCAGTTGGTGTGGTGAATCTGGCAATTAAGTTTGCGAAAACTGAGAAAGTGGGAAATTCGTGGACGAACCACGTTCGGTACATGTCAAGTGCGGAGATAACACAAACACTACTCAATCAACAAACCAATCACGTTCAATAACCGTTGTGAATCCTTTCGATTTCGTTCCACAACCTTTGCACAGAAACAAGGCAACAGAGTTGATCTCCTGTGACCCAATTCTGCACATCACCCCAAATACCTACCGAATACAGTTGGTTATCGTTTGCAATCCAATCCATTGAGTGAACATTCGAAATTTTCAGAAAAGTCGCTGGTATTATCCGTCACATGGAGATGAACTGGACTTGGAACTCGAAGGCGACAAAGTCATCAAGACTCTGCCAGAAGAGAACAGTCGCCGTCGGACTATCATCCTGTACAAACTCAACAACTCGTGGGGATTCACTATCCAGGTACGAGACGTAAAATGTGAACTCGACTGAAAACCAAAATGATCAAACGTGAAATTCAGTCCTTTTCTGTCACCGTATCCAAAACACAACTAGAAAATACTGTACGGAAATAATGTTGCTTCTTGTTTGCTGAAAATTTGTTTGCTGAATATATTTTTGTTGAACTCTAATCTTGCAGAGTTACGGAATCCATCACAAGAAAGAGAAAGAGATTGAGATGCTCACCTACGTGGATTACATAGCTCCGGGTGGAGCCGGCCATCTCGGTGGCATGAGACCAGGTCAGCCAGTCTCTTTTGCGTGTTCAATTTGCGCGTCGGATCAATGGCATGACATCTGCTGTGTGTTCCAAGCCTGTGTCTTCCAAGCCTCTGAATCGAGAGTGTGGTGTTCAACAGAACAGGACAAGAGTACCGGTACCTCCCCTGGAACAAAAGAAGTTCAGCGCGAGAAACGAATGCTATTGTTGCACGACACCCAAGCGTGAACGGAGGACTGCTGATCTATGATTTCAGCAGCATTTCAGAGAAAGCTTGTTCGTTGCAGGAGACGTGATTCTGTCAATAAACGGCAAGAGCATGGAGGACGTGAGCCACAAGGACCTCGTCCAATTCATCCAATCCGCAGGGGACACCATGAGGTGCGAAATTTTCGTTGTGAATTTTTGCGAAGTCACGACAAGGTGGATTTTGCTTGTTCTGTAAACTTTCCAAAGTCAAGTTGAGGGGTGCTGCTGGTGCGTCATATAAAAAGGAAAACTGAGACGGTTTCTGATTTCAGGGTGGTGGTGCTGTTCGAAGACTGTTGCCGGAAGGTCGAGTTGCACATGCGCTACCTGAAACTGCAGAGGATTTTGGTGGAGAAGATCTTCGAGCTGAGGTCCCTGGAAAGCCAGGAAAAGCGCGTTCTGAAAGGTATGGAGACTCCAACGGAATACCTGTGTTGTGTGCACACATTTTCACGTATCTTCAAGAAACTTTGCTTTGCAGAGTAAGCATATGGAAATTTGGCTCCTTGGTTGATGGACGTGGAGAAATATATCATTGCGACGAATTGATAGCAATTGTTCTTGAGCCTTCTGACACAACATTCAGCAGTTATGAGCTGAAGCATCTTTTCTTGCCAAAAATAGGGAACAGCAACCCAATATGACTTTGTAGGCTTGTCCCCATCCAACTTGACAGTCTTTTCCCAGGTTTGCCGCGGTTTGACAGTCGCATGTCGTATCGGAGCAGCAGCTCGTCGTCGCTCAACTCGGCGCTGGACGACCGGTTGAGTCTGCGGCCCGAGCTCGACCGCTGCCCGTCGCCTCTCGCTATCGGCCCCGGATCGCGCAGCCCCTCCGGCTCACCCAGGGGTAGGTTGTTGGTGTCTACCTCACTCAGGAAATATGCAATTGTGGACCTGTGTGTGCTTCTGCCATTTCGGTAAAAACAGCCTCCCAAAAGAAGTTGGTGAAATGCATTCTGCGACGTTCTGCAACAAAAGCGATGCTAAAGCCGTTGTGAAATGCGCTTGTGAGTCGATTTCCCCGTATCTGAGTTCTAGTTTTGCTCGTCACAGGAAGTGCCGTGCGATTGACTCCCCGTCACGAATATGAACGGGCCTCGATGCCAGCTGGGCTGAAGTCACTCGCCACGGAAGACACGGGTTCCTCCGCTTCTCTCACTGATGCGTCGGGCAAAGGCAAGCGCAAACACAAGAAGGCAAAGAGACTGTTCAGCCTCGGGTTGGAAAACTACTTGCCTGTCCCGCGATTCCCACTTTCTCCACACGGGGGAGCCAAGAGCAAAGTTCTTATGCAGAAGCTATCGTCAGCACCGGCCAGTGTGTACGGGTCCACAAGGGCAACGAGTGCGAAGAAGGGATTGGACGTTGAGATGAACACTTTTAAAGTTAAGCTGGGGGATGGTAATGACATTGGGTCCTCTAGTACTGATGACTTTCTCGACACCACGGCTCTGTGGCAACCGGAAGCGTCTCCAGGACCACCGAGGTCATCCACGAAGTCTCCCTCGGACCCCTCGGGAAACTACCAGCGAATGGAAAACGAAGATGACAGCTGGGTGGGAGGCAGTTTGCAGAGTCTTGATAGTGCTCAAAGCAGCATCGATTTTAGCCTGGGTTCTCCAGATTCAACATTGGATGACGAAAGCATCGGGGATGCTTCCCTCAAACCAAACGTCGGTCGCGGAGACAGCCACGACTTCTACCAAACCTTCATTGAAGACCAGGGTATACCCTCGTTGAGTCCCACAATCCTTCCTTCCTCATCGCAGAGTGGCGTACGAAATCCAAACCCTGGCAAGCGACCCAACTCTGGGCAAGAAATTCTTAGCTCGCCTGAATCCAGTGCGAGTCTGTTCAGCTACAGCGACGTCCCGGCGATAACCGTCAGTTTTGTGAATGATACTGACGAAATCACCTATTTGTAAATGTCCGTGTTGCCAAAATTGATTATTTGTGCGACTAACTACACAAAAATAATGGAGATCAATTTGACTGCAAAGTCAAAGTTTGTGTCTGACAGAACCAAATCTGTCTGCCAAACCGAACAGATTGTTGGCTGACTTGTGGACTGGTCAATTCGTTACTGGCGAACTCCCGATAGAGGGAACAGCTGGTCTGATGCAGTGAGCCAGACTCCTGAAGAAAGATGACTGTTTTCCAGTTGGTCCGAAAAAGTGTCGTGAGGGAAACAAACACACAGACAACAAACGCAGGGCGTGAAACGGAAAGTGGTTTGTGTGGTTTGAAAATTCGCAGTGGTCCTGTTTTCGGTGCTCAATCTGTTGTATTGTGCAGGCTGTCAATTTTTTGCTGTTTGTGGCATCCGCAAAGCGGAAATTATTTGTCATTTTGTTGTTGAAAATCAAAATTGTTGTGTATTGTTCCCTAAATTCATTGAAATTTCGCACACAACTGCTATGAATGTTCTTGGCACTTGATTCGTTGTGATATTCTGCGCGAGGATTTGTTTCGTGTGCACGTTTCAAAAGTAGCACCGTCATCTTGAAGTGTACAAACAGTGCAAATTTGTTCGAACAAAGTATTAACTGTTGTGTGTGTGTGTGTGTGTGTGTGTGTGTGTGTGTGTGTGTGTGTGTGTGTGTGTGTGTGTTTTGGCTGTGAAAACGTTTGCTGGCAATTCCGTTTGTTGGGTGCGTCTGCTTTGGCCTTGTCTTAGCTTCTGTGATTGTGATCCACGCATTTCACCATCAATTACACTGTTGCTGCCCGAAATCCAAGCCAAACTTGAAATGGTTGACCCCAGTGATGCACATATCAAAATAGATCTATAACAAGTTTGTTGAACCGTAGCTGCAATCATTAGATATCGAGGCATTGTGTTGTGCGATGCGTCTTTGTGCTATTACTCGTGGCAATGAGATTTGTATTTTAGATACGCAAAGATCTGCATTGTGTGTGCAAAAACGTCCAAGTGATATTCTTGTTCTGTGATGCATTGAAGTTTTCACGTTGCAAGCAAAATTGACAGCGTAAAGCTGTGCGAGATTCCACATTCGACTCAAGCAGCTCAAAATAGCGGTGCAATAAAATGTTGTTATTGTTGACTTCCAGAATTTACACAACTGTACACACTGTATTGAAGAATAAAGCACGGAAAGATTGTCATTTCGTTTTCTGCGTGGACCATTTCGAGCTACCAAACTCCTTTCGTTTGGGCACCCGAAGATCTGGCTGCTTGCTTTTGGCACCAAGCATGCTGCCGCATTGAATAGGCCGCGCACTGTCTGTGAGGACCTCTCAAAAAAGTCAAATGGCAGCCAACAACTAATGCAGTGGTACTTCGGCAGGGGGGCACTGCATGAGCTCTGGAGCAAGTGCAGTGGCACCACTTCTGCAAATGGTGGTAAAACCTCTGTATCAGCTCCGCTCCAAGCAAACACAGCGACACAAGGCAGCCCGCGATGGCAACGTGGGTTGCGAAAATCGGAATAATTGCTGACAAGTGAATTCAAGAAAAGTTTTATTTGCTTGAAGATAAAATTCACCACGGTTATTTTGTACCCTCTTTGAAGGAAACTGCTTCAAACAGCTTGATGTCCCAAGATTTTGAACTTGGTGTGGCCGGAGAGGCAAAAGGATGCTGTCCGTGATCATTCTGACTCATAATAAAACGTCTGGGAACAGTGGTGTGGAATCATTCTCGAAAGTCGAGTTTGGTCGCCTGAACCAGCACGTAAAACACATGGCAACAGCAGTTCATGACTAGACTCGTGTGAATACAAAGGCAATTTCGGCACGCTTTGAGGCAAGATTTGAAGCTGTGCTTCGCTAATTCATCCCTTCATTCCGCAGACTGCTGACATTCTGTTGGCAGCGCAACAAGACCACCATCGGGTCATTTCTCATGTCAGAAAAGATGATTCCCCTTTTTGGTGACACCTCCTGTGACCACTCACTCAAAGGACTGAACAAATGATGCCGTGCATACAGTGCAAACCATGCTGATCAGCAAAATGTTCTTCACAAGCTGGTCGTGTTTCAGCAGCAGGATCCTTCTGGCACTGACGGCGTGTGACTTCAGAAGGACCTGCGAAGTTTACAGACGTGCGCTTGGTGCTGACAAGGAAAGTGTGGATGAAATGAACTTTAGCTGTCAAGGTTTCCGTGCGGAAGCTGTGCGCGGCTGTGCCTCACAAATATTTACGCCATCCAACAACAGCAAAACGATTGTGGTCCACCTGTTACACACCATAACAGAAACTCACAACATCCAAATCAAAAGTAGAAATTTTCAAGCGACCCTGACACGACAGTCTGTTCCTACTTTGATCAGAGCATTGCCCATGTAATAAAACATAAAAGAAACGATATCCACGGGACAATGGCGTCCCAATCAGAACTACATTTGTGTAAGTCAAGTCGACTGTGTTACAAGGCACTTGGTGTTGGATAGAAAAAGAACGCGTCGGCAACGCGAGGTTTGACGTGTGTAAAAATGACAACAGCCAATTCTCCATCGATTAACATTTGAGCAAGAACCACAAAAGTGATGAGCCATTGCAGGTTGAATGTGTTAAGTCACTTTGTAAAACCTAAAATGTTACAATTACCCAAAAATTGCCACAACTAGCTTTTTGACAGTTTCTTGGCAGGTTCCTCATTGTCTTTGTCTTCATTTTCTGACAAAATGTCGTCATTTCCGTCTCGATTTTCTGAGGCAAGAACTGTGAAATCGTCTTTTTCAGAGTCCTCTTTGTCCTCTGTGGTTTTGTTCCCTGCATCAGTGTTTCTGCTGTCCTCTGTGTGAGAGCCTGTGAGTGAGGACGACTCTTGACTATTGGCACCATTGGACTCGGAGTCATCAACCTTTTCCTGAGCATCATTCTCAACCTTCACATTGTCAACTTTTTCATCATCATCTTTGTCAACCTCTCCCTTTTGTTCCGATTCATCAGCGTCAGCTGGTTGCACATTCTGCACTTTGGCATCGTTTTGTATTTTCAAAGTCGCACTTGGAGAGGCGTTGGTGCTGTTGCTGCCGGTTGTGGTGTCCTCACGCTTTCCACTGGTTACCAGAGCGATGGCTGGTTTGTCCGTCTGAGCGGTGATCTTGCTCGTGGGAGCGTTGGGCTGGTGCAGGTTGATGTTGACGTCGCTGATAGAGGGCGCGCGCGACTCTGGCTTCTCCGTCGATACGTCCTTCATCACCTGCGATCATCAACAGATTTTTTGACAATGTGCATCACGACACAAAATAAGACCTATTGGCGCAACTCCTCCGTGCATTCAGTTTCTGCGGTGGTCCTCCAGTGAGTCTTGTTGGTCTGCCTGTGGATGGACACTTGAAGTGACTTGTGTTGAGAGTCTGGGTCACAGAGCTTGTATCGAGTCCTAAAGTCCCCGTATCATTAGAAACTGTGTCACTACACCACAGAACGATGACACGACAACGACAGCGGTGAAAACAGCACCTGAATGAGGTTGTGAATGCCGGTCAGGTAGCCGTCCTCATGGTTCCCGACGACCCAGGGCGCGCGGTGCGTCAGCGTCGTCTCCACCTGCAGCGCTTTGGCGAAGTCGATCATCCAGATGCCCGCCTTATTCTCCGAGTCGTGCATCAGCAGCAGCGAGCTCCCAACCAGCTGCAGCCGGAGTCAGCAGAGGCGGTTAATTGCCGCAAGGTAATTAATTAAAACTGACGAGTTTTTGTTCTGGTGTGGTTTCTTTTTCTTTCCCCACGCAAACGTCCAACAAAACAATCCTGGCTGCAACTTCTATTGTCGTGGATATAATGGCGCTGATACTATTTTGGTTTTCTGTTCTTGGTCAGACAATAATAAATTGACTGCGCAGCCGTGTTTTCGAAAACATCCAAACGAGTGCTAACTTTTCTTTGCCCAAGAAACGTTCTTTTTTCCGTTTTCGGGAGAAACTGAATCTTGGTGGAAACAACAAGGTTACAAGGCAACAGAAGACTTTCACAGCACTCTCTAACGCGCCCGTTGTGTGTGTGTGTGTGTTGCACTGACCTCGTGGTTGTTGAAGAAGAGCGAGCTCTCGAAGAGAGCTGCGATGTGCTCGAGCCGCGACACGAACTTGTCGCGCACGACGCTGTTGTAGTGGATGAACTTGGAGATGTAGCTCAGCACCTGGTCACGCGTTCGGATCTTCTTGATCTCGTTTATCGGCTTCTCCCCCGCCATCTGCCGTCAAAACGACAACGTGTGCAAGGACTTGCCACGAACAACCCTCGTCAACTCCTCCGCGCTTGCAGTAAGAATGATCGCAAAAGGGACGTTCAATTCGTTGAAATGTGCAAAATAACTATCTTCGCACGAGTGCGATGTTAAATTGGAGTCATCCACGTCTTTGGTCACTCACCCGAATGGCCTCAATTCTAAATCCCAGCGACGCTGTTGTGCTTCCCTTTTCTCGAAACTGAAGCAAAAGAAAGTTCCGTTCAACTGTTCGTGTTCAGTTCTGGAGAAAAACGGGTCGAGTGGGTGTTTTCAGTTGATCAAACATGGCAGCTTGCAGCAGAAAGACAGAACACCTGCTTTCACATGTACACATGTGGGTACGTCAGCAGGGTTCACTCGAACCATCAAATTTGTTGCAACAACGATTCCAGCTCCACGGGAAAAGTACTTGTGACAGTCAACCTGCAGCAAGGGCACATGACGCACGTGACTCTGGTGACACACGCGCACACATGTACCTGCATGTATCTGAGTTTTGTGATGGCCTTTTCCTCGTGCTCTTCCTGTGTCGGCTCCTCCGGGTTCAGCTTCATCATTTTTTCGTACAGATCCTTCCGCAGAACTGGATTCTTGACCTCGGATTCCATGAAAGTTCTGGAGTTTCAGACACAAACAACAAAATGTCAAATTCCACACGAAAGAATTTTTACGTGAATGAACGAAACTTACGTCACAGCACAAACAACTTTCTGTTTGCATCAGCCTTGCGTTAGTTTTGCAAAATCTGCCCAATTAGTTCAAGCAAGCTGACTGTTCCACAAAACTGTCTGACAAGTTGCGTCGAGTAAATTCAGCATTTGCGTCATCACTAGCCGTCAAATGCAAAAAATAAAATTGCGTGGACTCAGATGAAAAACAGAAAGACATTTGTATGAAAAAGATGAACGACAGAAAGACATTTGCATGAAAAAGTCAAAGTTGAATCCGAGCGGACACTCAACATCGGGGATCCTGTTGCCTGAGAACTGAATTTTTTGCCTGCCATCTAATTCAATTTTCTGTCTGACTCCCAAAGCCTCACCTTACACATGCTTCTGGCCTGATCGTCAGAGTCTGCACTGCGTTCACATGCGCGAGTACGAGCGTACGTAAAGATGTCAATAGACTCGAATCAAGTGCGGTCTCTCAACACCACATCTCGTTGGCGTTTTGCGAAACCTGACACTGACGAAAAAGTCAGGTCTGACGCCAAACTGGCTTCAATGGCCGATAGTGCTGTCACGAAACGTACTCAGCACATGTGGGTGTGGTGTGAAGAGGATCAATTTACATTACCACGTTTTCAATTCTCCTTTTGACAAAAGAAGGTAAGCTGTCTTTCGTCCCACCTGGTTCCTATCTTGATGTCCATGATGGCAGGGTCGTGGAAGTGCTGCAGAAGGTCTTCTATCTCAATGAAGACTGACGAGAATGGCAGTCAAGGTAACGTCCGATAAAACAGATTTCTGGCAACAGTTTGTCCTTGTAGTGAACCCGAAATACTCAGTGTAGATTTCAGAACAAACAGTAGACAAACGCCCACAATTCGAGCTGAACATTTCACAAGGCTGCTGGACATTGCAATCTTGAAACTTGAATTTACGTCTTTGTTTTTGTGAGTCATGCTCAAATGTAAGTGAGGACATTATGGCGGAAGGATACAGTCGCCGTTGTACTCGACCTCCCTGTAGAACTTGGGGACGACGTCGGCGACGATGTCCTGCATCAGCGCCTGGTACGCCTTCGTCTCGTTGTTCTCCTTCTGCATCCGCTTCTTCCAGATGGTGTGCGGACCCGCCGGCGCGAACGAACCTGGGCGGCGCAAAAAAAGAGACATTGCTGCAAATGGGTTCGGATGGAGAACTGTTTTCTTTACTTTTCCCCGCGTCATCCGACGTTTCGTTTCCGGGCCCTAACGTTGGCAAAAGAAAAGTTAACTTGTGTTGTGCATGTCTGGCAGTCCTCCATTGTTCAGTATTCACCCTGTGAAAGCCGTATGTGTGAGAACCCCTCCCCTAACCCACATTTGCTTGGATTTTCTGGTGCAAAGGTCCCAAACAAGGAAGACGCACCCCTCCTGCAGGCTCGGATGTAAAATTTTGGCACAAGGAATGCGCGTCTTTTTCACGGGTGAACACGGTATTCGTCTGCCCATGCAAAATGGACACTTAAGTCTTGTGGACAAAGATAAGATTACAAATTGACACTGCACAGTGGTTTACACAAGCACGCGCGATTATGACGCACCTGGATGTCCGGCGAGCTGGACCCAGGCGTTCTTCCTGTTTTTCAGCAGCGCATCGCTCGCAGGGGCCGTCAGGTCCAAAGCGTTCTGAAAAACATGTGCAGAAATTGAGTTGCGAATGCCAATGCTTCCCCTCCCACCCAAGATGACAGATGCAGCACAGAGCGTAAATGTGAAAATTCCCTCTGTTGTCAAGGTTACATTCACAACCTTAGTTCTTTACAATGGCTGCATCAGTTTCTTTATTCTTTCTTTGTGTAAAGACGGTTGTTTTCTCCCTTGGAAGCCTGATCAGGGAACTTCTCCCATGCGAGACTCAAGTTCAGTCTCAAAATTACTTGCATTACTTGCTTCACGGAAAGGTCGCAGAGAAACCTCTTTTGAAGCAACCGCAAGAACCACAAATGCGAAAGACTTCAAGTTCAGTTGAACGAAAGCTTCACACAGAAAGAACAATGTGCGACAATTGTCACGCGAGATGTGTTCGATTCTCCACCATCCCTCAGTCACTGCACGTGAACGCAGAACTGAGAGACCAATCATCACGGAGTCACCCCCACACAACACGAAATCTCCGCATTAGGCTCAGTCATCGCTTCGATGAAACACGACAAACATTCAGAAGCAACAGCGAATGGAGAAGCGAACGAAGCTGCATCGAACACAGGTGCATGACACGAAATGCAGAGTGGAATGCTGCGTGGAAGGAACACGAACACGTGTTCTATGGAGATTTCGATTCTGGTGGCGCAAGGAATCTGGATGGTGGTCGATGGGCAGACGAGACTGCTTCCCATACAACACAACCATAACTCGCCTTTTTTCCAACCAGGCAGAAATGCTCCCAGGCACTGAGTGTTCAGAAATGTCGTGATCTGTTCATTGTTGAGAGTACTGACCCTGAGGGTAAAATTAATCTCCCGTGTGTGAAGGGCCTTGAGAACCTCGTATGTTCTGAGAGAGCTGAAGGAAAAGAAATGTGACGAAATCTGTCGGCCGCTTCTTCTAATTGTTCGGAAGGACTGAGCCTTGAACGCTTTGCTGGGGGTGGGGTGGCACTGGTCAGGAAACAAGAATTGCGCGTGTCTTCCCTGCAGACTCGCCATGTTGACAATCTTTTGTTGCATTTGATACGCAAAGATACGAGTGCTTCAAGAACAAGAACACAATCCGACACAAACACGTGCTGACTACTGCCGACAGCGATGGCGGTCGGCGCGTGCAAAAATGTTCATACAAGCACAATTCAACAACAAAAGGAGGACTCAATCTGGCCAAAGTGCTTCTTGACCATTTTCGGACGAAGAGATTGGGGGACATCCGAGGTCCACGGAGACATGCTGCGAAACAAAAGGGTCGCAACACAGGCCAAGGAAGACGCTTGTTCTCTCGTGTTCCACTCAGTAGCACCCAAAGGTCCTCTTTGTTTCAGATCCAGGTCTCTCACGAATTGTTTTCGACTCATTCTGAGAGAGGGACGTGCGACTCTGTGGAGTCTAAATTGTGCCTGCTGATCGAGCAAAATGTGCGTGCTTCTTTCCACAGGTCTGTGCTCCTGTGGTGGTACTGTCAAAAGACAAAGACCAGCCAGTATCACAACGGAGCGAGACACAAGGCTTCTGCTTCTTGCGCGTACAGGAGCAAACAGAGTTGACGTCAATGCTGTTTTGGCAATTGACCCACAAAACCAACTTCCTCAACCTGCCATGAGTGGCCTTATATTGAGGTTAACTGGCGTCATACAGGCATTGTAAGCTGCATCAGCAACGAAACCAAAGTCTGGTCACATCAAACGCACAACAGCAGGCGGTAATTGAAGAAGGCTCACCACTGCTAGCAGATTAGCAAAGGCCATAGCGCATCGACCGCCAGTGTCTCGGTCCTTCGTCGGCATCTTCTGGTTGTTTTGTTTCCGAATCATGCTGCCATGTGCACCGCTTTCGTGTCTGTGCCCGGGTGGAGAAGGATGATCCTCACACCCGCAGAACGTGCACTTCTTGTAGTGTCCCCAGCGTGGGAAGCTCCAGTGTCTGTGCGAATCTGTGATGGCCGCAATGTCCAGGGAGGCCACACTTCCGCTCACACTCTGCACACTCGCCAAGCTGATGTTGTCGAAATCCATGCTGCTGGGAGTGAGTCGCCCTGACTGCCGACTGCGCATGGGCTTCTTGCGCGTATATCTGTTCCGATTGTTTTTCTCGGCATTGTAGTAGATGTTGAGAAGTCCGGCGTTGATCTGATGCGCGTTGGCGGCGAGACCGCGCGCCGTCATGGACTTGCGTTTGCTGAAGGAAACGGTGGCGACCTGACGCTCGGTGGACGCCGTGTCTTCCACAGCGAAGCCGTGCTCGTTGATCCGGATGTTCGGCAAAACCGGGGTCGTGTTCATACACCCCATCTTCTGGGTTGCAGGAGGGGAAAATCAAGAAATCCAGAGGCTAAGACGAGAGTGCGTGTGTTTCTCTTTCATGGCCCATCCAAATCGAGCGTTTTTTGAGACTTCAGATTCGCACAAAACATTTCCATCACTGCGTCCGCTGATTCAGTGTCCAACACCTGCACATATGGAACAACTGTCAAAACAAAAACAAAAACAAATTTCAGCGTCATTTGGCGCCATAAACCTTTCCACGAAACGCCCCACCGCTGCAGCGTTCAGTGACGCCTCATTTTTAAGGACACTTGTGTCACCTGTGGATTGACTTTGCCAAACCGACACAAATCGATTTCACGGAGAATCCGGAATGATTTGCGTGCGCGCGACGCAGTGTGAGCCAGGTGCGCACTGGGAATTACAAATAATTAATCCTCTGCCAGAAAAGCTGCGCACGAGATGAGAGGAACAGTGCAAATGGTACTTGGCCAGGAAATTAGCCCAAAGAAAACTTTTCTTGTGGCGAAACAGGAACTTGTGCTCTCTCACTTCAGACTGGAACGAGCGCAAATCAACCCCAGGAACACAGTGACGGCAAGATGAAGATCAAAGATGATTTCAAAATGTTTTTTTGTCCGCAATCTTGCACAAGAGGCGGGTTTTCATTTGTTTCGGAAAAACTGCACGTTTGCAAACTTCCGAGCAAAGACAATGGAAACAATATTGAGCACCTGAGGCACACCACTCGTTCTCAATTACCGTACTTGTTTTCCTTCACAGGTTCTCGTGATTGCGGTCGTGACAGAGAAAACATTTCCTTGTCGCAACAACTACTGCCACTGGCAGACCTGCACTCATAATGCGTATTTGTCATCAAGAAATTGCAATTGTCCAAACACTATGCTGGGAAACTGTACTCGTACGTTGGCAATACCTTTCATGAAAACCTTCCAACAAATCTGTTGTAGCCAAAAGCTGTACACTCGGAACAACGATCTGCACTGCCTGATGATCCGACAAAGGTAATCGTAATTCACTTTCAAACGACGCACTCACAATTACACAGAGCAAACCAAACACTCACCTGCTGTGTCACTTTGCCAACAATGAAACCAACGTATCGTTACGCCAGACTGTGAACGTGAGTGAAGCAGCTCTGCTCGGCTTCAATGAGACAGGGCGTTGCCTGCAGTACATCAAAATCCGATGTCACAAGCTTCGCGCCACAATCCAGTCCATGCACAACCCATCAATCTCTTAAGACACGCGTCTCTCACTTCTCCCAAGGACAATAGCTTGTCTTTCCTTGACAAGCGATTTTTCTTCACACCGCTTGCTCCGAGGCGAAAACGACTCAGAAAATACAGAGCAAATGAAGCTCCACGTCCGTGTAAGACGTGTGCAGCTTCGGACAAAACCGGAGTCGAGTTGCATATTCTGCGCGTAGGTATCAAAGCAACTACACGTCGCAACAGTCACTTTGGTTGAGAACAGCGACAATGGTTCGTGACTAACTGCCTCCTTCCGATTCCCCTCGAACCTGTCGCAATCTCCCACCTGACATTTCGAACTGCAAGCAGCGAAATGCTCGCCCTCTACACCTCAGAACTACGGGTGAGTCCGAGTACCAGAACGACAAACTCCAGAAGCAACTGACAAATTGGAATCCAAGGATGATTTGACCAACTCATCAATCGCATTTCTTAGTCACTGTGCTCAGCAACCTGTTCGATTGGTTGTGCACCAAAAACGGTGAGCAATGACATATCACAATTTTTGGTTGTTCTGCAAGTGTGCACAGCGATGCTGTATGTGTGTGTGTGTGTGTGTGAGTGCGTGTGTGTGCGTGCGTGTTAGAAGACCTGGGCTCAAGCACCACACCTGAACAGAAGCATGCAAAGCTGAACCGAGCCCGGTCTGAAATTTAGACACCAGAACACACTTTCTCTCCCAGCCCAAGACCTGGCCCCACCAAGAGCAGGTAATCTTTCCACAAAATGTGTCGCTTTGGCACGAAGTGTTTATGAATTGTGTTTTTGCACAATCAGAAAGGCAATCTGAAATATTTTCACTGCAAAACAAAACACAAACACACGACATCCGAACAGAAACTACTCGTACATTCACCTTGTTGAGCATCGAGTAGATGAAAGGAGGAAATCCCATTTCAGTCCCTGCAGACGATCGAGTCTGTTTGCGTCTTTTGAAACAGCATCGCATGTTCAATCCTTTCTGAGTTTCATCCAAATGTGAAAAGTGGACGTTTAGCACCGAGACTTTTTCGGAACTATGTTTGGTGTGTGCTATGAAGAAAAGCCGCGTAGGATCTTCATACAGAAATTCCCTTGTGGCATTTGGCACAGTTGAACCAATTATTTCACACACCGACAGATACACAGTTTTCATGGCACGTTTCCACGCTTTCCAACACCTGTTGGTCCCTCTGAAAGAGTGTTTCCTTTCCACCCGAATGCACTGCTCCCAAAGAAGAGAACTGAGAACTTTGTTGGACGCCGCAAGGACAAAATGCAGCGACACGTTTGGCTCAATCTTGACGTTCAGAAAACTGTTACAAACACAAAACAAATGTGTTTCTGTCATAGAAATTTTTCAAACCACGACTAGGCCCTGACGATGTCTTTGCAAGCCGATTTTTTGTGGCTTTACGCAAACGAAAAGCCTGGACGCTGATTTTCCTTCCCATCCCCACACAATTCTCTTGCAATCAAAACAAAACTTGAGGCCTGCCGTTTTGACAAGGTTAACGCACTGCAGACGAATGTTCGGAGCACATATCAGAACTTGCGAGTGTGCTCAGATCATTCGAGACTTTGTCAAGAATGATCAGCACAAGAGCAAGTTCTG
>JAAUXT010070652.1_pt1 | contig 19597 bp, 15 predicted proteins | sample 7278171 | NCBI WGS metagenome assembly JAAUXT01 (sample SAMN14350112, study PRJNA611818) | marine sediment metagenome | isolation source: surface marine sediment (1.8m) | place: French Polynesia: Moorea | collected 2018-08 | reverse complement strand
ACGCCCGGTGCCAGAATACATGCCATTTTATGTGGCAAACCAAACTGCCACGTAGGCCTTTTCCGTAGCTGTCTCATGAGAAAAATACTTTGCCAATGTCTCTCTTTTGGGAGGTATTTTGCCATAATTCCTCTTTTGCATATTTCTGTCAAATTGTGAGAAAAAAAGAAACTTTTAACAGGTAGAAATTTTTGTTCCAAAAGGTCGGTTCCCACGTTTTTTGCCACGTATTTTGGCACGTAGGATGGGACTGGAGGGGCCCTCGCACGGGTTGCTTCTAAAACTCTCTAATATGTGAAGAAAGAACTCGTGCTGCACACTCCTTCATTCTGAACACATATTGAACACTGATTCGTGCAATATTTGTGACGTAGCATCGGCCACCCTGACAAAATATTGTGGTGCCCAGTCAGTGCAAGCATACGAGTCGAAAGTCTTTTGATCTGAATGTATCAGTTCAGAAAACACGGAAGCAGCGGTGCTGCAGGCAACTGATACACACATTGCACCCGCACGGGGAATCATTCTGGCACATCAATGGCGTGTTGTCAACTTACCCAAAAGAAGCGACTTGCTCTGGTGATCTCAATTTCTCGAGCTTTGGTCCTTTCCGTTCTCTGTTGAAGAGATGAATGAACTTTGCGTCCGATATTGGGTCGCATCAGCAATTTGGCACCGTTCCATGCATGGGAGGAATCATCACGCGCGCGTTGGTCACATCGTTTTTGTTGATGTTGTTGATGAACATGTGAAAACTTCTCACTGCTCGCAACAATGTTTTGTTTGGATTTTTCAGGGTCCAGCAAGTTTTGTAAATTTTTGCAATAGCGGTTGCAACGCTGTATGTTGTGGTTGAGATCAGAGGACGAACTTTGGACATCCAAGCTTTCACCGGCTCTTTGTGCGCACCTCAAATGACATGAGTGCACTTGAGGATACACTTTCCTGCTGAGTTTCCCGAGTCCAACCGCAATCCCAGCAGAGCAAGGTCCCGCGGTGTTTTGCTCAAGTATGCAACAGCGATGCAGAGACAACTTATTTGCAAATCATGTTCTCGTCTCTTCGCGGACCAGCACACTGAGGGTTACCGTGTACTGTGTCGTGTACAAGACGCACTTTTCAGGTGATTTTAGGAGGTTGTGCTGTTGTAGGGAGCACATTTATACACAACTGTTTCATAGTGAAGATAAATTTCAAATTTGGATCTTTTGGATCTTTTGAATTTGCATGGGTTTGGGATAATGTGTGAGTGTAGAATTTTTCAAGTTTATATTTTTAGGCTTTCAAGAGCAAAAAGGTCAAATTTTTGGGGTTGCTAAATTTTGGACTTCTCAGAAAGTATTTGGTAAAGGATTTTTTGACAAAATGTTGGGTGCTGGACTGGTGTCATTTGTATTTTTATTTTAATAATTTGTACATGGTTTTCAGGTAGGGCCAAAGTTTGGGTACAAATTTGGGATTTTGGAAAGTGTTCAAATAGACATTTGGCAAAGATTTTGGTGAGCTTTATATGCAATCAGGCAACAAGTTTCAATATACAGATAATTAGGCACATTCTAAGTTATAAAAATGATGGAAATATTTACTGAAATTGATCATTTGTACATCTCCTTGTTTGGGTCACTGTGGTTAGGTAGCTGTGTTTGGGTCTCTGTGGTTGGGTTGCTGTGTTTGGGTTGTTGTGTTTTGGTCGCTTGCATTCTGGTTCTCAAGTCACTGCGAGCCCCATGGAGCTATAGTTTTGCCCAAAATTGAACTCAAAAGAAGGGATGCATCCTGTACATAAGTGAGAGTTTTCATTGTTTTTATGAGCCTTGGTGCCAGGAAGTAGGGCCAAATATTTTGGGTGCGTCTTGTAGAAAAACACCAGACAGCACGGTACCTCAACTTTGCACACGTATGGGCTTTACTTTGGTAGTTTTTGGCCTCCAAATCTGATTTGGGAACCAAAAGGCCAACAACCACCAAATTGCACCAGGTAAAAAAGACCCCTCCAAATGTTTTTTGGTGATCTTTTGTGTCCGAATCCCAATCATTTCAGCAAATTCTGGGAAGGTGATCCTAAATTATCCAAAAAGTGCTTTCAACCCTTTCTCATTTCACAAAAACTTACCCTTTAGTTGGCCGAAGCAGGCTCACTTCAGTGCACTGTGTGCAAAGGGAAAATTCAACAATGCAAATGTTTGAGGCTTATTTTAAGGGGGAAGGAGTGGTTTTAGAGCATGTTTGAGCATTTCACATGCATCTTTCACGATGCTGTCCATTCAAAAGAACAGGAATCAGGGCAGGTTGATAGTGAAAAATTATCATTGTTTTCATTTCATGACCTTTCATCTGCTGTTCAAACTCAGCTTGTCGGGACCTGCTTTCTTTTCAAGTACTCACTCAACCCAGGACAATTGTTCTTTCTTTCAGAAGTAGCAAAATGCTCACAGAAGCCAAGCCCCACTCACCAAAGGGTTAAAGTGCTGACTGAAGTTGAACAATGTGCTGAAAACTTCTTTCGAATCTTTCCACCTGAAGATGACAACGTGGGCAATGTGTTACAGAAATTGTCAGGTCCCCTTTCCATGGTTGAAAAACTTTTGTTTGCTTTGTCTCTTCGGATATGAAGTGGCAATCTCTGTTTTTGCGCGATACGATGACATTGATCCTCACAAACCGTCTCCGTTCAGTGTTGGTTTCCTTTTTGGTTGAACGCGAACTGTCACTGTACCATTTTGAGTAGATTCTATTTTGATTGAGGCATCTTGCTGGGTCTCTTTCGCAGCCAAAAAGCCGTTCGGCTTCAACTCGGACAGACCCGCCCCGTTTGTTCAATCAACTCACAACACTTTCTGAGACTATTTGCAGCCAAGCGTTACCATACACATCTTTGCCTCACTTTGTAACAACGAAATTCCTGTTGGACGTACAAAAAGATTCCAGGACTGAAAGCAAAATATAAAGTTGCAAAATGACAACAGCGCGTGCTGGACTTATCCTTCTCATACTGGCGGTGGTCAGACTGTCTGACGGGGAGATTTGCGTGAGCTCCGTCTGTGAGTTCACCCTAGAGATTCGCTGGGCCAGGACGATGACCTACCGTCCGCCGGACAAGCAGAGCGCCTACAACCTCGGTCTGGATGGAGACAGACTCAGAATCATCAACTCCTCATACTATCAGGTGTGATAGTGGTTCTTGTGACCTTGTTTGTTCCTTTTTGGTTTGCTTGGTCTTTGGGTCTATTTTGGATGATCAAAAATTGAATGGACAGAAAAACTCTGCACGTATTGCAACAGGCACGTGCGCCATGCGACAAATTGGTTTACTTTTCCCCTTCCCTGGATATTGAACTCGAATCCCGGTCTCGTGCCCCAACCACAATTCGCTTGACGGGAAAGGTTGCTTCACATTGATTATCACACCCAGTTTTTCATCACTCAATTCGGGGTTCTTCACCGTCAGGAGTGGGATGATGCGGTGGGGAGGTTCGTGGATAACATCACGGGCGACGTCCTCACGGCTGACGGCGTGAAGCGAAACGTCATCATCATCAACGGACAGTTCCCCGGTCCCAGCATCGAGGTGGCCGAAGGATCCCAGGTAGACTTATCTCATTTGGGCTTCTCTGGCGCGGTGCAAAAGATCCTTCATGTTGTCATTTCGTCTGGTACGTATCAGTCTAATATCAACGGCAACTCAATGCATGCAAGGATGAATCGAATACTGAGCACATGCAGTTCTTTTGTGTAGCGGAGAAAAGTCTCACTTTTTTCCCGAATTTACAGTTGTTTTCGTCTGGGCCACAAAATTTTCTGGTCCACCAAACTTTATTTTCCTTGAAAACGCAACATTTTAGGACAAAACGAAGACTCTGGAGTCACAGCAATTATTTTTACATTCTAGGTTGTCGTTCACGTCAGAAATAAATTGATGACGGACGAAATAACAATTCACTGGCACGGCATCTTCCAACACAACACTCCATGGATGGACGGGACGGGACACATCACTCAGGTTTGTTTCAAAAATCTCAATCACCACGGTGATCTCTCTCATTTTTGTGTTGCCAAGAAAGTGTTGTTGTTGCACTTGCTTTTGTTGCTGTTGTTGTCCGGATTTACAAGAGCAAGCAGGTCTTTTCTTCAACTGACAGTTGCAATGCACTCGTTTGAAAAATTGAGCCACGGTGCTTGGTTTTCTGGAATGACGAAGCACTCACGCAAACCCGTAAACAGTAGAAAAAGCGGCACCGTTTCACGATTTGGTTTCACACCTTCTACGAGCTTCTTATTTTCAGTGTCCGATTCAGCCAGGCCAAACGTTTACGTACCGATTCCTGGCTTTTCCCGCGGGTACCCACTGGTACCACAACCATCTGAACATCCTGAGGCTCGACGGGATGTACGGGCCTCTTATCGTGCACAAGACGGTGCCTCAGATCCCGAACTTCCCACTCATCGTCACCGACTGGTTTCACAACGAGGCCAAAACGATGGAGATCGTTCATCCGTACACCCTGGAAAACAAAGGTGTGGTTCTGTTTGTGACTGGAAGGACAAAGTGTGTCAAACAAAATCAGTTCGCCCCTACTATCAGCAGACTACGTTTCTTTCAGGCAATGGGAAAATGCTTGGAACAGCGCACAACCGACCGTACCAGATAGACGGGCACGAAATAACCTCTGTTCTCTACAGATCCGGTCTCATCAACGGAAGAGGACGATACGACCAGAGAAAACTGCCTCTCGCCACATTCAACGTTCAAAGTGGACAACGATACAGGTGCAACTTCCCCAGTGGATCCAGTTGATGTCAAGGGACTCAAACAATAAGAGGGAGTTCCAGTCTTGAAAAGATGTGTTCACGCCTGTGGCACAAACTTAGCGAGTGGGAGTTGGGGCCTTTGTTTGGTAGATCCATTTTGTTTGTTCGAAAGGGTTAGGGAGCCCAGACCGACGCACACAAGATCCGCTCACGGTACCCCTTTGGAGACACAAAACACCAAAACTGAAATCTCCTGGAGACGGTGCTCTCGTTTCAGATTCCGCATGATCAACGCAGCAGGCGAGTTCTCGTACGAGATGTCAATTGACGATCACACTCTGTGGGTCGTTGCCCTGGACGGAGCGGAAATCGACCCCATGGAGGTCACCAGCGCCATCATTCACCCCGGAGAAACCATGGACGTTGAGCTCAACGCGGACCAAACGACCGGACAGTTCTGGATTCGGGCGCGGAGCCTCATTGCTGGAGACGCTCCAGGAACAAACTGGGGCGACAAGCCTCAGGTCCGGCTGCTGGATCCTGCACCCGAGGTGAACGCGATTCTGAGGTATGAAGGAAGTCAAGAAGGTGACCCGTCCACGAGTACCTTCAGATGCACCTCAACCTCCAGGTGCAAGATATTCAACTGCCCGTACCCAGCGTATCCAAGAGACACCTACAAAGAATGCATTCCTGTGGCCAATGCTACTTCCCCCTCAGATATAGCAACGAGAAACCAGAAAGAATTTGGTTTGGATGAACCCGATATCGCAGAGTACTTCTTCAACTTCGGATTTCAATGGGGCTCGTCCATAAATGCAAACAAGTTTACGTATCCTCCAGAGCCTTTTGTACAGAACAAAGATGTTCCTGAAGAATTGTCCTGCAGCAGAGAGTCGTGCGGTCCTGACGTTGGGTGTGTCTGCACTCACGTCGTAGACATCCCTTTCAACAAGACCATTCAGTTTGTGTTTTCAAATCTCCACAACCTCCAGACAACAACGAAGTTGTGTACCTCAGTCCACACGTAAATCATCTTCACGGCCACAACTTTGCCATCGTCAAGATGGGCTTTGCTACCCACAGCCCCACTGACGCTCTCTTCACTGGTCACAACCCTGACATCGTCTGCTCAAACAGTCTGTGCAAGACACCCAGGTGGAACGGTCAGCCTCCGAGTGACTTGAACCTGAAAAATCCTCCGATCAAAGACACAGTGATCGTACCGGCGCGAGGCTACGTGGTGCTTCGGTTCAAGTCCACCAACCCAGGCTACTGGAACCTGCATTGCCACTCCATCACCCACCACTTGGAAGGCATGAACATGGTCATTAAAGAAGCGTCCGAAAGAATGGCTCCTCTGCCTGGGAATTTCCCAAGTTGTCACCCGTTTTCGTGGTCTTCTGACGAATTTGAGGATTACATCGAGGAGGCCCGCACTCTCGAGAAATCTGGGTACATGGGAGGAAGGGACAACACGGACAGCACTGCCAACTCCGACTCCAAGTCAGAAGAAACTGGGTCTGATTCAGAGGGCATTGTCCAGACGAAAGGTTCGCTCACATTCGCTTTTTTCGTGTGGAAGTCCTTGGCGTTGCAGCTGCGCTTCGATTTTTCAGTTCAGCATTGTCGTTGATGTTGACGATCCAAGCCTGCAGTCGCTCAACCTGTGCACTTTCAACAGATTTCCAGTTCTGGAATGGCTCTGTGATTTTGCCGGGGCGTTCATTCCCAAGTGGTTCAGTGAGAATTGAAAATTTTTGGAAATGAAAATGTGAAGGTAGCTGGGGGCTCGACGGGACGTGTACACTCGTAGAATTTCCCCGGCCTGTTGAGGCCCCGCGATCCGACTCTGGTCCTTTGTCCGACCTTCAATTGAAATGCAAAGAGAAACGTTTGTCGACAACATGCGTGGGTTGTGTGGCCTCCCTGTCATGTACGTATTTGCACAGCTGTGAACTTGAATACAATTCAGAAACGCCTTTCACATTTCCACCCACCCTCCAACGGGACGGGCGGTTTCCTGGGAATGTTGGTATACGCCTTGCTTCACCTTCAATTTGCACCAGGCGCAAAACAAGGACCAGCCTCCCTTGGGGTAGTGCACATAAGGCGCACCGAGTGTGTCACTTGAGAATTTGTACCTTTCATTCAACATGAAGTTTGCATGTTTGCAGAAAACCAGATCACGGTGGACGTGGAGGTGGCGGTGGCGTTCGGCGGGGGGCTGCGCGGCGGCGGGCGCGCTGCTCGTCATGCTGCCGCTCTTCATCTACATCGGCTGCACGCGCACGCGCTCCAGGAAGTAGCCGCCGACAAAACAGCCAGGATCGGCAAGGCAGATCGCAAGCGTCGGAAGCATATTCGCGCAGAAACCCACGTCTACGCACGCTCTGCTTTGCCGAAGCTCCTCGAGAAGGAACTTCGAATAAATTCTTGCCAGAACGAAGCTTTCTTTTTCCAAAGATCGGATTTGTGCATGAGCATGACAGAAAAATTCGTTTGAGTCACACATTTTGTTCTTGCGCTTGTAAAATGTAAATTTATGTGAAGAAAATTTTGTGCTCACTCAATTCACTTCAGAAGTCAAGAATCCCTGCTGACAACTTGTGCATGTGTTTTCTGGGCTCAGGGCACATTGGGTCTTGTTGATCAATGTTTTCCCAGTTCCTAAAAGTTTCTTTTCTCTGCGCGCAACTCGTGATCACAAGCAGAACCAACGAGATCAGTTGGGTTTGGAGAAAATGTTCCGAGTGACCTTGATATCACGGGATATCTTTGGCAATTCCATTCTAAATTTACAATTTTGCCCCTGAGATTTTTCTTCCAGTCGCAAAATCTTCGAACCTGTGGTCTTTTGTCTTTGTTGTGCAAAATGACAAATCTTGAAACAGAATTACAGTTTCGTGGTTTGCTTTGCACGCGGGAACCACGCATGCAGCTCTGCGCCGAAAGTAGGTCACAGTCCTGCATCCATTGTGCAATTGTTCACTGCATACGGCTCCTCTGCAGACATCCACAAGCACCAAAGATGAAAATTGTGACGTTCACGTTGATGAGCGAACAGTCCTGTTTTGGAATTCAAGAGGGTCAACGATTTGATGAAGTAGGCCAGCTCACGGCAGTGCACATCAGAAAGGACTGTGTTTTTGAGCATTGGTCTTGCTTGCATGTGGTGCATGTTTCAGCAGAATGTTTGCCAACAATATTCCAAAGGTCAGAACATGTGTTCGGGTGAATGTCTGCAACAGCACATTGTCGACATCCTGCTGCCTTGGCCAAGGTGAGTGCGCTTCCGTCAATTTGTTCTTGCTTCAGACATTGAATTCGTCTGCACTCAACAAATGCTGTAGACCCATGCATGCAGCTCATGCGACAGAAAACACGATTGTTTGACTTACTCCGTGTGTGTGTGTGTGTGTGTGTGTGTGTGTGTGTGTTTTCACGCCAAGGTCGTGTGTGAGTGCTTGCGTGAGTGCGTGCGTGTCTTCATTGTCACGCAGGGTGTTTGTGGAACTGTGTTCTCTCTGCATATAGTGCTCTGATCCAGTTCTTGAACAGCACATGTATGCATAACGCGCCTTTTGCTTTGAGCTGGCTCACGGAACAGGAAAGAAACCCTGACCAGCATGCAGAACCAGACTTTTCTTTCGTTTTCGAGATCCAGGAAGATTGCCAGCCTGGGCTCCTCGTTTCAAATAAATTTGTTCTTTTGCGAACTAACAAAGGAACCTGAAGTTCGACCCCAGCCCTCTCGAGCAAATGCCTCTTTACGTTTGCAAGGAGTGGTTGTTGTTGCAAGACACGCGTTCAAAGTTTCATTCACAGCTACTTTGCAAAACCTTAGTGACAAGACAGAAAAACACTCTGAAATATTTGCAATGTATTTGAATTGCGTTTTGGGTATTTGGCATAATGTTGAGTTTGTTCTTGCCCGTGCATTGTTGACGTGGCTGAGCCCATGCATGCAAGTGGGCACGCCCGGTCCCCAAGACCAACATGGAGTCGGGGTGGGTTGTGACAAACCCAATGTTGGTGGGTCCTTCCCGCAAGACCAACCTTGGAGAGGGTATGACCAGAAAGACCCACCCAACCACCTTGGAGGGGCAGAGGCAGAGGAGTAGAGGTCTGTATTTTCAGGTTCAGGCCCTTGCCTCCCCTCTGAGGTGGGTCTGGGGGACATCAGTAGGTCCCTCCTAGAACATCATGCCTCTTGCTGTACCGGCACACAAGCACAGGCTCGCTTCGAAGGACGCGCCTGTGTAAAAACGATGTGAAGTCAGTATTTTCGAGCCTTCAGTCGCGAAGATTCCGAGGCAAGTTGTTTCGTGAGCAAATGACATTGGTGCTCTCTTTCATTCCAGGTCGACTTTTGGAAAACAAAAAGGACAAAAGGCGAGCAAAATTGGCAGCAGATCTGAACTTGCTGAAACAGAAGACAAAATCAGAGGTGTTTCTTTCTCATGCTCAAAAAATTGCTTGGTCTGTGGGTCAGTTGCATTTCTTGTCACTCTTGTGGATCTATGATTGCTGCGCAGGATCTGCTGACCCGCGGAGCGGTCATCCGTAAGTGGGGCGGGTCCGCTCATGGGGCAAGGGGGAGGCAAGTCAAATTGGTCGAGCTCAAGACTTCTGGGCCCACTGGATCTGCGGAGTGACAGACTCTTTTACAGAGTGTACTGACTGGTTCTTTGTTTCCTTTGCCTCGCTCAGGGTAGCAGAGATGCGATGAGCTGGCTTCGCCTCACTGTACCAGAGCTGACGAAGAAGCTGAAGAGAAAAGAGTTATCCGCGTTGAATCTGTTGCGCTTCTACCAATCCCAGGTGACACAGAAATATTTTAACACGACGAGAAACACGATGTCTATCGTGGCAATTTTAGTCCCTGAACACACAGAGGGAAGTTGACAGGATACCAACGTGTTATCAGCGGCGCTTGTTCCTTGCAGGCCCTGGATGTGCACAACAAAACGAACTGCATTGTGGACGTGGTGCACGAGGCTGACGACTGGGCCCAGCAGAGCGATGCCGCCGCCGACTGCGCCGCACGACGGCAGTTGTTGGCTGGAGTTCCGATCAGTATTAAGGACCACTACGCGATGAAGGTTGGGTGTCAATTTCATTTTTTCATCCACACAAGCATTATTTACTGCTGGTACAATGCAAGGGCTTGTGAAACATCACAATCAAACCAACATTCGTCGGAACATTGGCTCCTCTCCTGGACATGGGACGAGTGTTGGGGGAGAACCAGGATGTAGTCGACAAACAAGTTTGTGCAAAATCAGAGGAATCCACGGAAGGACGAGTCAGGGGCATCCTTGGGAAGAAAGTTGTTCGCACTTCGCTTGGAAAACTCGATTGACTATTTTTCATGTGCCAATTTTCACGCGGCACAGGCGCACTGAAAAGTTTTTCCTGCGCGAACATTCGCCTTGGTCCACAGTCGTTGTTGAACCGAGAATGCTTTAATTCAGGGTTATGATGTATCTTGCGGCGTCACATCTCAAATCTTCAAACCGTACGACGACGACTGTGTCATCATCAAGGTACAAACGAGACGCGTCACTTGGTTTGAGATTGAACGTGAAGTTGTGACACAATTAAACGTGGAAACGCCAGAGTACTCAATGTCAACGTTCGTGTCAGGTCCTGAAGAGACACGGGGCAATACCATTCCTGAGAACCAATGTTCCGATGATGTACTTGTCATTAATGACGAGCAACCACATTTTCGGCAGCACTATGAACCCTTTGAATCCTTCACGAACAGCAGGTGAGTCCGACCCTGTGCATTGAAGGGACAGACGTAACACCTCATTTGGACAATCCTTTAGACTATAGCGTCAAGGGCCCTCACTTCAATCCTGAGACCGTTGGGAGAATGAGAATGCTCGCAATGCAGGCGGCAGTTCTGGCGGGGAGTCGGCGCTGGTGGCGGGCGGCGGGTCCCCACTCGGTTTCGGCAGCGATCTGGGCGGCAGCATCCGGCAACCCGCGGCACTATGCGGAATCTACGGCTTCCGCCCAACCTCCTCCAGAATCAGGTGCTGACTCCTGGAACCTGGATTCTTCTGATGCACATTGTGGTTGACGATTTCCTGTGAATATGTGAATAATTTTGTTTTGTAGTTTGAGAGGAATGCCCTCGTTGGCCAACCAAATGGGAAACTCATTGTGTGAGTATTTTGGCCAGGGTTGTTTGAATCAAGACAACGGACGATGACAGCCAAGGGGCAAGGGAAAGAGAATATTTTTGCTCATCTGTGTTCTTTGCTTTCAGTGACTGGAACCTTTGGTCCAATGGCGAGGGACCCTGATTCCATTGTGGCGGCCATGCGAGCCTTGTGGGACGGAACAATGTTTGATCTGGATCCCAAAGTGGTGCCTATTCACTTCAGAGAAGACATTTTCAGTTCCACAAAACCACTGAGAATTGGCTATTTTCAAGAACTGAAGAAATTCCCGACGTGCTACAGTGTTCACCGAGCTATAACCACAGCTAAATCTCAGCTGGAGTCACTTGGACACGAGGTGGGAACACTGCAAAAATTGATTTGATTGTTCCGTGCCTGATAACCTTTCGCGATAGATTCTTTTTATGTTTCGTGCTTGCATAATTTCAGCTTGTGCCATGGTCTCCATCAAGGCTGGACGTGGGCGCCCGGTTGGCGGGTGTGGCGCTGAGGGTTGGAGGACTTGGTCCATTCGAGGACTTCCTGTAAATCTTTTTTGTCAGATCTCTGTCACCTTTCCCACAACATCCAGGTGGAATGGTAGAATGTCAACAGGACGTGGCATTGCACTTCTCACAGGTCAGGGGAAGGCCCGGACGAGACAGCAGCGATATATGTACCCTTAGGGCTCACCAGGTATCTGACAAAATTTCTCGCCGCTGCCTGGAGTCTTCTGGTGAGTGTGACTGTCACCAGTTTCTTCGCGTCATCACGCACCTTTGGTCTCACTTCAACTGACCTGAATTTGCACTTCACACAGGGCAACACAAAGAAGGCAAACAAATATGGCCGAGAGTGGACCGCAACGGAAACGTGGAAAATGGCGCTGGACATACAGGTGCAATGTGTGGATTTCATTTCAGAACAAAATGCGCGATTGTAACTTTGCATGACTGAAGCACGTTCAGTGCACTTTGAATGACATCAGTCGTTGCTGTGCAGGATTATGTGAGCCGAACCCTGGATGAATGGACCGAGTCGCAGCTGGACGCTGTGATTTGTCCTGTATTTCCAGTACCTGCTCCAGAGCCTCGGTATCACATGGAATCATTGTGTAAGAAACAAACTTCATCTGTCAACCTCAACTTTGGATTGGTGAACGTAACCTCATTACATTTGCAAGCACAAAGCGCAGAAATTTTCTGAAAGAGGCTTGACAAGAAATTGTGGTGCTGAAAACACCATTTGGTCTTTTCGGCAAGTTCTCACTGTGAGAAAGAGCACATGGGAAAGTTTGTCCCGCTCAAGATATGACTCTTGTGTTGACAGTGAGCAGCCACTTCACCATTTTCTGGAGTTTGTTGGACTGTCCAGCCGGGTCGGTTCCTGTCACGGGAGTCACCGCGTCAGACATGGAACGCATTCCGGAGTTCAGAGCCAACAGCCCAATCAATCTCAAATTGAAAGAGGTACGTTGGCGTCAGAAAACAGGTTTCCTTTGCAATGAATTTTCTGAAACAAGAATGTTTCTGGAAAGGATAAAGAAAGAACGCGCATGTTTTTCACCAGCATCGATGCGAACTCGTGTGCTGTTCGTGGTTGCAGAGTCTGACTGGCTCGGAAGGTCTTCCTGTTGGAGTCCAGGTCGTGGGCATGCGCCACAACGATGAACTCGTTCTGCGGTTAATGAAAGAACTACAAGGGGCTGCGGACTTTGTTCTGCCATTGGAGCGTGTTCAAGCCAAGTGAACTGCGCCTGCTGAACAGTGATAGGTGAATCGATCTGGTCGATCCAGGATCATGGATATCGGCAAGACAGGGCTCAGTGTTTGTGAAGGAACAATCAGTTACCGTCGTGAGGAATCCATCCAAATGGATACTTTAAATGGCCAATAAAGTGCAAACAGATACGATTTGTGACTTTTGTGTCTGTTTTAACGGTTGATGTAACAACAAGTGTGGAAGTTCTGCTCCAAGGGAACAGCCGAATGAATCCCTATTGCTCCAGCTTGCAGTTAAAAACTGCCTGTCATTATTTGATGGAACTGGAGAAATCAATCGGTCTATTAGTCACTGCAAATATGTCTGAACGACTCGTATTTTCTCGATGCAGATACAATGTGCTTTCACACTGCACTCACCGTGCTGATGAAACAAATACACTCAATTCTCTTTTGAGGCAACCTTTCATGTACAACGCTTTATCCAAAGCTTTCAGACTGATGAACCTAGACAAACAAAGTTGGGTGCTGAACGCGGATCAAACCTGTTCTGGCCAAACTGTGTCTCGTCAAGAAATTAACGTTCTGGGGAAGCTGCGTGCGTGCGGACTTCTGCATGTCAACAGTACAGAAATTTTGTCCTGTGGATTCAACCTTGATTCATTGAAACTGAAAGACGAATTGGGAGTTTCAGGCTCACAGAATCTTCAGAGAAAAAGTTGCTCCTTTGACTGATCCGACTCAGCAATTCGGTGGCAATGCGTCTGTGTGGTGTGTGGTATTGACACAAGAGGTTGCTGAATTGTTTCATGGGATAAGAGTACAAGCTCCAAGTTCTTCTCGTGCAGTCTGAACAGATTTGACGCACGCTGGTGGAGAAATGGGAAAATTTGAGGCGGCTGTTGCGATCATTTTTTGGTTCCTGCAAAACGCTCGTCACGTGAAGTCAAGTAAGTGCCGGTGTGACCAATGCAACAGGTACCAACGCTAACTTTGTGTGTTTGGCAAATACTAAAACACTGTGTTCGTGAGAAGAGTCGCAAAACCCATTCAAATTCAGGTACGTTCTTATGTTTCCTGTGACTTTGCAGTTTTGTCAGAGCCTGCGGTCTGGGAGTCGTTCCACTGGGTGTCCCTGGGTGGTGTGGACAACGAGGCTTGTTTGCAGCCAGGTCCGTCAACTGCGTGTGAATCTGTTACTCACATCGTGGTCAATCTGTGTAATGACAGCAATAAAACTTTAAAGATACGTACGTAGCAGTCCACAACAGCGCCAATGGTACGGTGCTGGTCGAACCTGACATGGACGAGCAGTTGAACTTGTCCTGCAGAATTGTTCTGCAGAGTTCTGATCCAGGCACGAAGAAGCCCATCGTGTCCACAGATGCATCTTCAACATCCAACATGTTTACAAAGATCCTTGAAGCAGAAACCACTCCCGGGGTTTCCCCAACTGAAGCCAGGTTGGAAGTCGTGGACATTTCATTTGCAAATGTGACTTTGACCAGTCAAGGACATGGACTATCTTTCAGGAATGTCACATTTTATGACACTTTGATCAACATTGATTCTCAAGAGATCAACACCTGCTCATTTCAATGCATCGGATGCTCCTTTGAGTGGAACAAGAAGGTTCCTATCGCCGCTGTTCTCATTGACATAAAAAAGTGCACTTCTGCATCGATAACGATGAACGACATAACTTTCAACGTGGGTTTCATTCGTGTTGAGTTTCTGAGCAATCTCTCCTTCAAAGTGGACGGTCTTCACCTGACGCATCCGGTGAACCGCACAAGATTGGAGATTCTGCAGACGAGCGCCCAGCCTGACTTTGTTCCTGACGCTGGGCGCAATGAATCCCGCGTGTCAGCAATGATAACAAATGTCAACACAAACCTGGCAATGGGGCCAATCATCAAAATCCGACTCCTGGACACGATGTCCAAAGAATCTGTTGTCAACATTTCCAACATTCACATGCGGAAGTCTGGTCAACTCCTCGATTATGGAATGGACTCTCCAACAAACGTCTACTTGCAAGGAAACCACGAAATTATTGCAAACGAACTTACGATCAAAGAAAGTCAATTCTCAAAAGACGGTCCTGTCATTAAAATTGATCTGGGCACTTTCGGCAACATCGTCTTCAAGAACTCCGTCTTTTCTCTGAATGCCGTGAAGTCAATCATCGACATTGATTCAGGTAAAGGGACGAGCCTTGTAGTGGATCATTGCGTGTTCCACAACAACAGCGTTTCTGGAGGTGTGTTGGTGTTGGAGAACAGTGCTCGTCAGGCCTCAGTGCTGCTCACCAACAGTAACTTTACCAGAAACATCCCTCTCCCGAGGAACAAAACTGGGAGTCAGACGGTTGAGATCGTGGCGAACCAGGCGCGCATCACACTGGACAACCTTTACTTTGGAAACAACTCACTGTGGTCCTCCGGAGGCGCGATGCAGGTCAGAACAAAGACCAAGAGTTACAATCCGTGGCAGTCTTCTGTTGACCATCAAATCAGTCTTTTTGTGTTGAACTCTGTGTTCGAGAGAAACAGTGCACTGAGAGGCTTTGGCGGAGGTCTGGCCTTGTTTCTCGCGAACAGCGGCGACTGCAACGTCACCGTGGGAACAGTTGCGTTTCTCGAGAACAGAGCAAACGGAGGTGCTGGCATCCACATCGATGGAAACAATTCCTCTGTCAACGCGTGGATGAAAGACACGATCTTCGAGCTCAACTCGGTGACGGGACCTGCGACCATCTGCGGCGGAAGCGGCGGTGTCTCCATCAACAGCAAAATCAGCAGGTTCACTCTGATCAACGGTCACTTCGGAGAGAACAAAGGAAACAATGGTGGTGCCATAGGGATCTGTTCTGAGTCTCTCCCGCTGTTCAGTGTCAGAAATGCCAATTTCAACGGAAACCAGGCGTCCGAATCAGGAGGGGCTGTCTGCGTCACGGTGACCAGATTCAGGCGGAACCAAACGATTCAAGTGGACTTCGGAAATTTTCGTGCAACGAATAATTCTGCAGGTGGCAACGGAGGCTTTTTCCACATCAGCAGCAAATCTGCCACTGATATTTCAATGCGCAACATCGTCATCAACAGCAACAGCGCTTCAGGAAACCAGGGAGGAGCCATCAGCTTTGTTCTGACTGACGACAATTCAAATGGAACCACCAGACATTTGCTCAAACTCAGTGATCTGATGATGGAGTCCAATGAGGTAACGTCCCTCTTTGGATGGGGAGGAGCAATGGGGTTGTCCTTCTACAAGGTTAGTTGTGATGTCCGTCTTCGAAACAGCACGTTTGTCGGGAACAATGCTCCAGACAGAGGTGGGGCTATTGTCATTCAACACACAGAGCAATCTGAGACTCGAACCTCCGGGTCAGTCAGCTTATCTTTGGACGTTCTCCTGGAAAAGGTAAAACTGAAAGGAAACTTCCTTTCCAACGAAGTGTTGTCAGGTGACGGCGGTGCGGTCTGTATTATGTTTGGGTTGGACCATGCTCGCACACATCTCTCCATGGTGGATTCAGAGGTGACAGACAACAGGGCTAAAATCCACGGAGGAGGGATTTTTGTGACGACCGGACACAGAAACGTTCTTATGTCCTTTGAAAATTCCTTGTTTTACGAAAACAAAGCAGGTCGGGTTGGCCATGGTGGGGCTATCAGCGTTTTTATTCGAAGCAAAGACCAGTTGCGGGGCGTCGGTACCGGCACTGTGGTGATCAACGTGAAAGACTGCACGTTCGTTGACAATTTGGCGGGTGTTGGTGGAGCTATCTACCAGGGGGCTCCAAGAGGAGCAGAGAGCATGGGAGGGCAATTAGCAATCACCAATTGCTCCTTCCACTGTTGCACCGATCAAAAGGCGTTTGTGTCTTTGAACGGCACTTTCGCTTTTTCCCAGCTGCCGTTACATTTGGACGGGGTGAACATCACTGAAGAGTCGCAGCACAAAGACCTGCCCTGCCCAATCCCTGGTGTGATGGTGGAGAATCACTTGCATCCCTCATCTTTCTCTCACGTCCGGTACCATTGTGTGGAAGCCAAAGTCTCCTTCGAGTGGAACAAAATATTTGAAAATTCCAGCGCGCACAAGCAATCATATGGCGATCCAGAAATAGCAGCGCGTGTGTTTTCTCTGAAGCTATTTTGTGACCAGTGCCGAGAGCAGCCTTTTCTGAGAGGCAATGGTACCCTTTACCTCGAAAAAACAGAAAGGCAACCCCATCCAAAGACGGATGCAAACACATTTTATCATTCTTATTCCGGCTACTGGGTGTACAAAACTTATCCTTGCTATGATTGTCCGTTTGGAGGGAACTGCATTTTTGGATACAAAGCTGCTCGACCCAACTATTGGGGCTACAAGAATGCGGACGGGTTTCTGACTTTTCAAGCCTGTCCAAAGGGATATTGTTGCGACGGTTTGCCGCCCAACAACATACTCTGCATGCCTCATGACGGATGCGCTGCCTACAGGAGGGGAACTCTGTGCGGAAAATGCTATGCCGGGTACTCGCAGTCCCTGATGTCTGTCAACTGTGTTCCGGACAAAGAATGCGACGACTGGTGGATCTGGCCAGTCGGTCTCTTGGTCGCTTGTAGTTACTTGATTTGGTACATGTACAAAGGACAGCTCATGCCCCTTGCTAATGGATTCATTGAACGTGTCTTGTCATTCAAAGACACATATCTTCAGTCCATGCAAACCAAGGAAGAAAAATCAACGATCACTCCAATAAATTCTACCAAGGACGTGGACAAAGGATACTTCGATATTATGGTGTATTTTGTGAATGTGATCAGCTTGGTGAAGGTGAGGGTAGATTTTCAATCACAAGATGATGGCACGGGCGTGTTGTATGACATTGAGAAGTATTTCACCCGATACTTGGATGTGGACATGCAAGAAGTTGCCAATGTCACAGTTTGCCCTTTCCCTGGGATGGATGCGAAAACAAAGTATCTGGCGAGACCAACTTTTGTCATCATGATCCTTTCAGTGTGGTTTGCATTGATGACACTCACAACTCTGTTGCTGATGATGTGCAAACAAAAGAAAAATGTGGTAACTGCAAAGTTGATTGGTTTCAAACAGAGTTTGATTGAGGGGTACGTTGAAACCATGAAGTACAGCTACAGTGGTTTGGCGGCCGTTACCTTCCTGTTCTTAACTTGTGTACCGATTAGGCAGGACAAGGTGTGGAAGTACGATGGTGAAGTTGTGTGTTTCTCGCAATGGCAAATTGGAGTGATCATTTTCGCTATTCTTTACACAATTCCTTTTTCGTTCTGTACGATCGTGGGGCTCAAGCTGCTGAGGTTGGGAGAGATCAGTCATTACCAATTCATGGTCGGGCCCCTTTGTCCCTTGCCGTTTTTGCTGGTTTGGACTGTCAAATATGTGATGATAAAGACAAAACAACCTGTATTTCGGGGAGAGACCTCGAGCAATGCAGTTGTTCCTCACATTGTTTACGAGGAGAAGCCTGTCAAACTGCAGAGCCTCAAGCCAAAAGTACTTTCTGAAGAAGCTGAACGAATTTTACAGGTGTACCAAGGTCCGTACAGACAGGAGTTTTCTTCTTGGGAAGGTATCATTGAAATAAGAAAATTGTGTTTCAGCTTGTATTATCTAATTCACAACAACATTTACAGGTTGATGCTTTGTTCCATTTCCTCAGTGATAATTCTTGTTTCTCATGCGCGCTTACAACCTTTCAAAAACAGGAACAGTAATCGGGCTGAAGTACTTTCCCTTTCCATGCTGTGTATTGCCTGTGTGACCAACAGCATCAAGACGGTGTTCCCAGAGTCCGGGATCCTCATCCAGCGCGACACGCCCACGGAGCAGCTGTTGTACCTGATGAACAGGCTCGACCGAGTCCTGATCCTCATCGTGCTGGGCTACATCGTCTTCTCTGAACTGTTTCTCATTGTCAAAGAACTTTCCAAGAGGAAAAAGGCCTGATTCTGCCAGCGCGTTCAAGTGAACTTCAGTGTCCATTGCAATAAACTTTGAGCTCTTCTCATCAATTTGAGGCTGTTTGATTTTCTTCAGGTGCGAAGAACCTTCTCGCAACGAAGCGATCAAGGAGACCCCAGGGATTGAGAAGGAAATTGGTGCCATTTTTGTTGCAAAAATGGACTTGTTTTGTGAAGTTGTATTTTTATAAATTGCTCTCAAATCGTGCTGATCTTGTTGTTCGAAGTCCCTTTTGGGCGAAGCACTTAGTGGTGGTATAGGCAGCCTGGGCCAGATGTCCCACTCCCCTGTTTGTCCCCTTCCCCTCCCCCTTTGTCCCCCTCCCCTTTGTCCCCTCCCCCTTTGTTGCCCCTCCCCCCTTTGTACCCCCATGGACAAAACTGAAATGGTCAGATCTCAGAGCTCTTCCCATGAAGACAGCGCATTGATGCTCAGTTCATATAAAAGGTATCTGAAAGTAATTTCATTTTACAATTTGGTTGCTATGGTAACCTTTCCCCAGCAACCATGAGTGCAGAAAGGTCAAACATCAAGAAATTGCTATTTTTAGCCTGTTTTTATTTTCAGCCAAAATAGGATTCTCAGTATTAGAATACTACAGTAAAGAGAAGCAGGGCTCAAGGCAAAACTTATGTCATTCCAAAATTTCAAATAGGTCTCCATGGCAACCAGATAAAAATAGCTCCATGGAGCCTGCCATGATTTGAACAATTCAAATGCAGTGAGCGACAATAGGGTGACATTGGTAAGTTGGTTGTGGCTTGTTGTCAACACCAGGTGCTGCTACTTGCCAACTTACTCCCTCATATCCCTGGAACTTTTTCTTACATTTGCACCAACATGGAGCCAAGCCATGAGCAGATTCAGCAACAGCAATATCTAGCAACATCCAGCACTAGCAATTTCTCAAAACACAGAAATGCAATTTCCAAAAATTTAATGTGATTGGTT
>JAAUXT010143271.1_pt1 | contig 19601 bp, 21 predicted proteins | sample 7278171 | NCBI WGS metagenome assembly JAAUXT01 (sample SAMN14350112, study PRJNA611818) | marine sediment metagenome | isolation source: surface marine sediment (1.8m) | place: French Polynesia: Moorea | collected 2018-08 | reverse complement strand
CACACAGACACACACACACACACAGACACACAGACACAGACACACACACACACACACACACACACAGACACACACACACACACACACACACACACAGACACAGACACACACACAGACACACACACAGACACAGACACACACACACACTCAAATCACGGGTGACACAGGTGACTGGCCATTCAAGACTGGGACCTGAAATGCCCAGACACCAGTGTCTCCACCAGTATCACCAGGCATCTCTGAAAATGACACTCAGAACAGTGACAACGCGTTTGGGTTGAACCCGAAATGACCCCGTACGAATTCAGGGTGTCTGGTCACCTCATCACATCGGTTCATGTCAACGTGTAACAGAGCTGAGACGCACCTTGCAACACGCACCTTTTTTTCCCGCAATTGCGTATTAAAAAGTTGGGGTACGCCTTATGCTTGGGTATGTTTCCTCACTGTTCAACGGATCTGCTTTGCAGTTCTAAAGTGAAGGCGTTTCTTGGGATGCATCTCGCACTTGACCTGTGACTTTTGCGCGGGAAAATACGGTTCACGGAGACTGTGACCACGTGGTTGCACCACGTGTCGCGCACGTGACTCACCCGGCTGAGAGCGGTCCTCGTACGTGCCCTGCCCCCGCACTTCCTCCAGGTTCATGTAAGGCTTCTCCCCATTGGCTGAAATAACAAAGACGTCCGTCCAATGGAGACGCGAGAAAACACGCACCGTCAAGTTGGTCTGAACGCCAAAAATTGTGCAGGTCCAATTCATGATTTGTTCCAAAACTCGATCTTAAAATTATGTGTTTGATGTGATACTGTGTTTCGCATTTTTGTTTGATGTTAGTCTCATCAAGGTGCAAATTTTGAAACAAAGCGGTGTTGTGTTGTCCCGGTGAACCAAACCAGAAAAGCAATTCGCAGTAGCCATGGTGATGAGTGCAAACACTGAGCGTCATATGACGTCACGTCACGACGCTAGGCCACACCATGACGTCACCGTCTCACGCAACGTCAGCAAATGACAGGGATGCCCAGTGACGCCACATCATGACGCAACGTCATGGTGACGTCAGCAGTGGCGTCCACTGAATCTGAATACCAATCAGCTTCCGGGTGGCAACAAAAATTTCCTCAACTCGAATCGTGGGTCAATGTCGAAGAACGCGAGCAGATTCTTTTCGTTCTTCGTGGAAGATTTTTGATGCGTTCTTCAAATTTTGTGATGAACTCAACAGAAACGAACAGAACTGGGAAACACAATCCTGAACACTGCAAGAAAGCGCAGAAACACGCTTCTGCATTTCCCGAAACGAAAGCTGTGACGCTTCGCGCACCGCAGCGCCGTGTCCGTGACGGGAAGGCCTCGTGTCAGGTTTACAGAGCAACAACCGTGTGGACCGTATTACGCTCACGTGCGCGCAAGGTGAGTCGTCATGGATACGGAACCGGTGCGTGCAGCGTGCAACAGAGGGTGAGAGTGGGCGGGATAGTGGGCGTGAGTGAGACTGAGTGGGCATGAGTGTGGGTAACAGTGAGAGCGGGTGACAGTGAGAGCAGGCGGTAGTGAGAGAACGAGCGTGAGCGAGAGTGCGTGAGCGAGAGTGCGTGAGAGTGAGAGCGGCGTGTGAGAGTAGGCGCGTTTACCTTGAGCCAATGGGAAGCCGCCTCCTGTCTGTGGGAGCGGACTGTAGCCCGAGGAGCTTCTCTGATTGGACGATCTGAGTGCGAGAGCAACAACGAAGATGATTGGCTGACACGAAGCTGACCAAGCGCGCCACACAAGAGTGATGCCCTCTGGGGGCAGAACTTCGGGAGAGATTGCAGAAACAAAGGACAAAACAGACAAAATTTACACAGAATCCAAAGGTACAAATTTATACAGCAGAATTGGTGTCTTGATGCCCAAAGTCTAACACAATCTCAGTGCGAAGAGTTTGTTGAGAGGAAGAGAAAGTTCTTTGACGTGCACCACGCAATTTTCTTCGTGGTGGGAGTTTCTGCAATGACCCCAGAAGCAGATTGGCCGAAAACCACGCTGTGAGCACGTGACCCTGAACTTCCTGTGACCCACTTCCGCTGAACTATTTCCTGTTACGCCAGCGTTCAAACCCGTCACATGTGTCCCCCCGTCCAAAACCGGAAGTTGATCCCAGCAAAGGTCAAAACGCGCGAAACGCCGAACGCGTCGAGCGCTCAGACGCCAGAGAAGCTGTTTGCGCTACGGTTGAAACGTTGACGTTGCTGAACGTTACTGGTGTCACCGGGAGTTCAGGGCTTTGTGAAGGCAGAAGCCGGGTTCACACTGGACGCGTTACGTCTCTGTGCACGTGCACGCCCTGCGTCCAATCACTGACGCAGCATCCGATGACCATTGCAGGAACGCAACGCGTGATGTATCTAGCGTCAACCCGGCCTGACAGCGTTGTGCGTCACACTGTGCTAAATGACGTCACACAGCGTCGCATGACGTCACGCTGTACCACGTGACGTCACGCCGCGTCTTACCGTCCCCGCAGATCTGCTGCAGAACAGGGTTGATCGCCTCGCACACACTGCACATAGAGGACGCGACAAAACGGCGTTCACACTGCATTCACACTTGTTTCACACTGTGTTCACACAGCATTTATACCGTTGTGCAACAGCGTTCACATCAGTGCACACGGAGTCTAGACCGTGTACACACACTGTACATGGGGCAAAACGGCGCTTACACCAAGTTCACACCACACTCGCACGAAGACTCAAAGCTGACATTCCCAGAATTCCCGCCCAATGACGTTCGCTGCAGCGAGGACTGACGAACGACAATCTGACCCACAAAATATGGCGCGTTTTCCCTTTGGGGCTGAGATAAGGCCATCACGTGATCACCTCAGACCAAGGTCACAGAGGCTGACCAGCACGCAACACTTCCGGCGGAAGCGAACGGGGCTTGGAGAGACCTCACGTGACCGGCGCCACCAGCCAATGAGGAGGGAGCTACTCACTTGCCGCCGCCCATGTCCAGCGGTGGTCCACCTGCGGAGAAACAACCAGACGATGAAAAACAGAACGGAAGTGAAGCTTTGGATGTTTTGCTTTGAACAGCGCGGCGGTTACTTGAAAGAAAATTTGACCGCTGCGTCACGACCCAACACACACACGCACAAACACACACGCACGAACGCACACACACACACACGCGCACACATACACACCTACACATACACAGTGCCACCACAGCCTGCTGCCTCACACACACGCACACACACGCGCACACATACACACCTACACATACACAGTGCCACCACAGCCTGCTGCCTCACACACACGCACACACACGCACACACACACACACATACGTCACTCTCTCCCGCACCCTGAGCCCGACCAGCTCTGCAGACCAAACTCACAAACTGTAAGGCAGACAGACATAAACACACACACACACACACACACACCAGGCCCCACGTGTCAGTGAGCGATAATACGGACCTTTGCCCCTGCGCTGGTGCTGCCGCCTCTTGACGAGGATGAAGATGACGACGACGATGACGAGCACGACGAGCACGGCCGCCGCGCCGCCCACGATGGCGCCGACAGGTGTCGCTGCGACGGGACCCACGGTCTCTGCGCAACCAGAGGGAGACACGGTTCGGATGGGTCACGTGACCACAACGAATCCGGATCGAGCCAGGAAGGCCAAACTCATATCAGGCTTCCCACTGCGGCTGACCAACAAAATTCCATGATTTTTCCATGATTTTTCCAGGTTTTCAAAGTTTTTTCCAGGGTATTTTTTGTATTTTTTGTAGGCTTTCTATGCCCTTTTTCCAAAACAAATAAAGGAAAAACAAGTAATTTTTTTGCTGAAAAAGAACTTTTGACAAAATTTAAATATTTTCAAGGGAATCTACAAATTGATGTTTTTACTTGTAACATAAAATTTGAAAAATAACAACATATTTTTGAATTGCATTTTCTATTGAGGCTCTTGAGCTTTTTCAGGGTGAGGTCAAAATTTTTTTCCAAGGCTTTGCAATATTTTTCCAGGTTTTTGCCCCCAAACCCCCTGTTTTTCCAGGTTTTCCAGGTGCGGTGGGAACCCTGTCATATTCACGCACTCACTCTCCCACACCGAGTTCACGCAGGGTCACAGGTGAAGTCGATGTCACTGCACAGCGCGGGAAAAACAGGTCTGCACAGGCAGCGATGGGTACGCCACGCGATTCTCATGCCACGACGCACGTCGCTCACACGCTACGCACGTCGATCGTTACGCACGTCGCTTTCGCGGAGATAACCACACGTCACGTCACGTCACGCTGCACGTTCCACACGCTGAGACTCACGTCACAACGCCAAGTTCACGTCATTGACGTCGACGTACCTGAAGTCCTCTCGACGAAATTGACTTTAAACGTGGCCTCGCCGACGTCGTTCCGCGCCGTGCACTGGTACTGGCCGAAGTGGCGCGATTCCACCTCCAGGAACGTCAGGTTCCTCTCCCTGAGCCCCTGAGAAACGTGAGACACGCACGGATTGGTCAACTTTAACTCATTCACACTGCGTGCGCCAGCGCATAACGCGCGCCAAGGTCACAGCGCACCACACAGGCTTCACTCGCGCAAAGTGGTACAGTAATCGGGTGTACACAGCTGTATTCACACCAAATGCTCAATGCGCTGGCGCACGCGTTGTGAATGAGGGGTTGGCCCTCTGAGTACCAGGAATCACGTTGTCAGAAATAGTGCTCGAACCCCGCCCACCCCGCACCGCCCTCTCCAGGTTCCAAACAAACATCCCTCCACACAAAACAACAATGACAACACCCACCTCAAATCACCCAAAAAGCATTGTCCACCTGCAGATAGACCCACCCTGATGCCCCCTGCACACACGCACACGTACGCACACACAAGACACTGGTCTCTCTTCTTCTGTGCTCGGCTTGCTTGAATAATGTGTGCTGGTCGGGAATATTTGGTCTGGTTTGTGAGAATGTCGCGAGTACCTGGAGCCGGAGCGTATCTCCGGAGATGACCTCCTTCCACGTGGCGCCCTCGTCCCGCCGGAACTTCCACGTGACCTCGAGGACGGGCGGCTCTGCGCAGACGTGACACGTGACGTTCCTCCAGCGGTCCCCGCGGGCGGCGCTCTGCTCCATGTCGCTTGGTCCCGCCCACAGCGGCAGGTCTGCAGGGGGAAAAGTCTCAATTATCGCCCAATAGCACGTGAGACCCTGACATCTCGCGCCACAGCGACGGGTCTGAAGGGAACATTCTCAATTATCGCCCAATAGCACGTGAGACCCTGACGGACGCCCAGGCATGAGCCGTGCCCATCTGCAACATGTGTGCTCTGTTGGCACGTGACCGAAATGTCATTCAACGCAACAGTGTCGCGGTGACTGGAACCATGGGTGCAACCAGACCCAGAGTACACCACCACAGCAGGAGGTGCACTCCCAACACAACAAGTGCGCTCCACAACAGAAAGTGCTGATTCCAATATGGGTGCACCTGGGGGTACTAAAACCATCACCGTGCAAATGTGTGTATTTGTCGGCGTCAGAACACCAGTGCGCGCGCGCAGAGCCTCGCGAGGCGAAGGGGGCAAATCGAACGCGCGCGCCCTCCTCCACAGCTACACGAACACTCACGCTGAGTCTTCACGGTGACGAAGGGCCGCGATTCGTCCGAGCTCGGTTTCCCCGCCACGCGACCGGACGCCTCGCACGAGTACGCCCCGGAGTAGCGCGTCACAGTCCCGCAGTCGACGGGACCGTCCGCTGTGGGGGAGAGAGACACGCGGGGATCAGTGGGTGGGAAGCGACAGCGAGACGCCAACAGAGGTCAGGGCGAGGGGGCAAAGGGTGTCTCAATGTCGGTTTAGATTGACAAGTGATGCACACACACACACACACACACAAATACGCGCGCGTACACACACACACACACACACACACACACACACACGTCTTCGCTGCAGGGCGGACTCCCCCCGGGCGCTGCTGAGTGAGCCGGCCCTGGTGACTTAGGACGTAATGAACGCACACACACACACACACACACACGTGGTCTTCACACACACTCAACTCACCCACGATGTTCCTCCGCAGCACGCTCTTCCAACCCTTCTTCTGACCGTGCGCGAAGTCTCCGTCCACGTCCTCCAACTCACTCACGACGAACCCATCAGCCCCGTCCCCGTCCAATGGGACGCTGTCCTTTTTCCACGTGACCTTCTCCACGTGACTACCGGACGCGCGGCACCAGATCTCGAAGGTGGCGTCGTTGAACTTGACGGTCTGCGTCCCATCCGGGCCCCTCGACTCGATTTCAACCGGCGCTGCGAACAGCAGAAACGACACGTGAACAAGAACACGGACGAGCTGAAGACGCGTGGCGGGAGTGACACAGTGGGGTATGAACCCTCCACTGTGTGTTCGAAGATGCGGTCATTTTTTTCTTTGGCCAAAAACCGCAGACAAACAGTACTTTTTTTGTCTTTTCCACACTGCGAATTGAAGGTGGGTTCTGCCATTTTCAAAATATCTGCTTCGCGTGAAAATAACGCAAAATATCTGACGCCTTGCCGTGTCGCTACGAACGCCTCCCAACCGCGTTTCGACGCTGCGTTTCAGCGAGACTCCTCGTGACGCACGGTTGCGAACACGTGATGTTCGCAGACGCCACCGCAGGGCGCCACGTACCCTCGACGCTGACGCGCCCTGGCTGTGACGGTGCCGTCGCGCCGATGATGTTCCCCGCGCTGCAGAAGTAGTCGCCGCCGTCTTCAACGGACGAGAATCCAGGCAGCGTCAGTGACAGCGACGTCACGTTCTGTAACCATGGCAACGCCATGTCAACGACGCGTGCAGCCTAATATGAGATTGCATCACGTACAAACACAGCTTCTGTTTAAATCCGAAGAGTTGTCGGGGAAAGCGAGATTCTTCACCCAGAATCCAGGAGCCTCCAACGCAAGTGTGAGAAACACCTCAACAATCAGATACCACTGTTGGTCAAATCCAACCCAAAGAAAAGATACCTTTCCTCGACGCTCGAACTTGAAGGTGCGTCCTTCCTTGTGGGTGGACACTTTGACCTGGTTCCCACATTTCCCTGGTCCCCGCTCCTTCATTTCCCTGGTCCCCGCTCCCTCATTCCCCTGGTTCCCGCTCCCTCATTCCCCTGGTTCCCGCTCCTTGACCTCACCTGTTCCTGGCCCCCTGGTGCCACCTGGGTCCACACCGTGTACGAGACAGACGGGCTGCCCGCGTCCTCCAGCTCCGAGGTCACACAGGTCAAGGTCGCCGCGTCCCCGATCGCGACCGTCTGCTCCTCCGGCTCCACAACCGGCTGACCAGCCGGCGGCCCTGAAACACACACATTGGGGAGTTTTAGCAGAACGCTCCGCAGCAGCAAAACGTACACGTACCACGTAGCTTGCAAATGCACTTCCCTATTTTGGCAGGGTCCACAATCAATTCAAAATTCCTTTCTGAAGTCATAGCTTACAAACCTGACATAGAGGGTGAAGAAAAAGTGTGTATATAATGTCTGTTTTTCTGTGGACTCTTCCAGCCTCATGAGTGTCCACGTGAAAAGCACAACTGGCATGTCGCGTGCATGGAACACTCGGTGCAGTCTGACGTCACCACCATGTCACGTGACACCCACGTTTCAAATGTTGAGTGACCCGTGAGGGAAGAAGGTCACCCAACATCAGCAATTCTTTGGGGGTATCAAACTTTTTCAATTCCTGGTGACCCCAGAAAATTTCTAATGTTAAATGACTGGGGATACAGATCACCCAACATCAGAAAATTTGAATGTCAAAAAGTTTAAATTGCTGGTGAGTTGGCAAATTTCAAATGTCTGGTGCTCCCTTCGGTCACTCAACAATGAAAGATTTTTGGTGTTATCACAGATTTCAAATATTGGGTGACCCCCCCCCCTCCCAACCCAGGTACTCAATATTGAAATCCTTGCAGTGTGAACCGGCGCCACCTACTCACACAAGACTCGCAGGCTGAAGGAGCCGGCGGCGGCGCCCTCTCCGGCGGCGTTCACGATCCTGCACGTGTACTGCCCGTCGTGCTGCCGGTCGAGCGTCTTCAGCACCAGTCTACAACACGTGGCAGCGGCGTGGCAACAACTGATCCAGCATCACACAAACAAGAACACCTGCTCCGATAGACACGCGCCGCCTCTACTTTGGGGCCATACCACGACCATCTTTTTCACTTTGGGTCAACCCTGAGGCACCCGAATCCCAAGGCGTTATCCGGGGAAGGGTCACAAGGTTGTTTCGCTTGGGTCCCAAGCCCTTCCGGGGGGGGGGGGGGGACGTACGATGGGACCCAATCACGTGACTTCTTCGCTTCAGCACACCGGCAGGTGTAAAAGCACGCACCCCAAATAAACATCGTTGGTTTGTCCTGGTGGGGTTGATTTGGGTTTCACATGCCGTATTCACCCGTATATACCGGTAAGTCGCACCCAAGTAAAGACGCACGCTCAATTTTGCTTTGGTTTTCTGGTACCAGGTTGTATTGAAATAGTAGTAATTTCATACCCATGTATAAGATGCACTCCCACCTGTTCCATTTTGGAGCAAAAAGACCTCCAGGGAGGTCGCGTGATTTGTGTATTATCGCCCACTCGAACACAACATTCTTTTGTACAGTGATATGAACAAAATCCTTCCTGCCGCACAATACTACACCAAGCCAAAATCTTTTGATCAAATATGAACAAAATTGAGCCCCATTTTTTTTGAAAAAGTACTGTCTACAGAATCTTGTCCACGATGCCTTATGTGCTTTGTGCCGTTCGAACGGGTTGCAACGGCGCAAATCATCAAAAAGGTGCGTCTTTATACGGGTGGATACAGTATTTCAACACGGTGAGTGTACTCACTTTTCCCCTTTGTCTTGGATCTCGTATAGGCCGGAGTTCTCGGTGACCAGCGTCCCGTCTCGGTACCAGTTCCTGAATTGAGGCTCCGGGTTCCCCGACCCATTACGGACGCAGCCGAGCTCCTTGTCGTCCCCACGGAGAGGCACGACCGTCGGGACCGCCTCCACCACCACCGACGGGAATGTATCTGTGAGACGCACAGAATCCAGAGTGTTACGTGTGAATCTGCATGTTTCACTCGTCATTGAACTTTCTCGCTATCCCTGCTTGAAGCTGTGGAGCAGCTTTACCTGCGAGAGTACCCGTGAGTATCTCGGGCGTAAGAAGCTGTCCCAAATACAGCTTGGGAGTCTTTCTAGTCTTTGTTATGATTTTGATACAAGCTCAAAGGAATAAACTCTCAAGACCCTTTCTCTCTGACTTGATTTGTGTACATTGGGTGCAGCACGACAGCATCATGAAGAGGATCAGAGCGAGATGTGGCAGTCGCCAGGCACCACTGGGCACGCCCGTGGGTACAGGGCGGACACCCACACAACAAGAGTCAGGAGTACGCGTCGGAAGCAACCATACACCTTATCCAGCTGTGTACAACACGCTCCAGCCCCTCCCCGCAAAACAAGAAAGCCACGCTTTGAAAGCCCGCGGTTCTCAACTTGTACTCGCGGCTCGGTGGCTCTAACTGAGCTGGCTTCGCTGAGTTGCAGGGGGCGGGACTCAGCTGAGTTCCCCAAGCCACATGTAGAAACCTATGGACAAGCTGACTGAGTTACCCCCCACCCTGGCAACTCATCAAGATTTTGCACAGACAGACAAAGAAACCGATTGCACTGAGCCCGCGGTTTTGGCATGCGGCGACCGCGGGCTTAAAAAGCACAGCATTGAAGGAAGGGGTACACGGGTGTTTGATTTTGCTTCAATGCGACGTTTGGTACCAGAAAACAAAAACAGCCAGAAAGACCAAGAGAGACACAGAGAAGGAAGGAGAGAGACACAGCAGGGAGCGAGGTGTGTGTGTGTGTGTGTGTGTGTGTGTGTGTGTGGGTGCGTGTGTGCGTGTGTGTGCTGGACGTACACCACACGACGAGAGCGAAGCTGTTGTTGGACTTCCCCGTCCCGGCCGCGTTCATGATGGCGCACTTGTAAACCCCGCTGTCCTCTGGACGCACGTCACTGATGGTCAGCGTCTGCAAGAAAACTTGTCCTTGTTCCTGTGTTCGTCTTGCAAAATCACACCAGCCCCTCACGCTTCACAGCACCAGTTCCCATCTGGTTCTCCCCCCCCCCGATCTGACTCACCTTGGTATTGGTGCCTTCGTGTCTGTCGCTGCCCTTCACAGGGAGCCCATCTCGGATCCAGCGTATCGCCTGCTCTCTGCCCGGCTTTCCGACGTCCTCGATTCGGCACGTCATCGTTTTGGTGTCGCCCTTGTTGACGGGGGTCGGGTCCGCCTCCACGGACGTCACGTACTGCCAGTTCACGTGGACGGGCCGGTCCCTCGTCACTTTCCGGCCGCGTCCGTCCTTTGGTTTCACGACGCAACGCAGAACCTTCCCGTCATCCTCTCGCGTGAACACGTGCAGCTTGGTGAACTCGACGCTCCACGTCCCGTTGCCATGGTAACTTGTCGTGTTTTTCCCAGGCCCGAAATCACTGCAAAGCGTCGTTTTCTTTTCGCATCCGGATTTACGCTGGGCATTCTACATCATTCGTCGGAAGCCACCAAACTTTCCACGCACATCACGGGTGCACGCTGCTTGCACCCGAGGCAAAATAAGCCTGAAACTTTTTGGACATTTTTTCAAGTCGAAAGATTTTGCACCAACACGACGTGTGTACACAGTCGCACTCGGGCACAGGCCCCAACAACTCACAAGCCGCAGTTTGAGGCTCAATTCACAGCAAAAAGGTGCGTCTTACTCGTGCCTGGATTGGCATGCTCCCACACCTCACTCACACACATGAACCTCACTTGTACACATACACACACACACACACACACACACACACACAGACACACGTACCTGTTCGAGATGTCCTTGTACTTGAACAGCATGACGGGGTCTTTGGGCCTGATGACGCCGACGCCACACGTGACGCGGTACTCTTCCCCTTCGTTCGGGTTCGGCTTCAGCTCGTCCAACTCCACGTCTGTCGGGTCCACTGCGAACACAACACATGGATCAGCGAATCGCTGCAACGTCGGTGGGAAGGGAGGGGGGGGGTCGGTTCGAGCTGGAGTAGAACCCGTGTGAAAACGAGTTGAAAACGAACGGTACCCAGGAAAGTGATGACGTCATCACGGGTCTCCACGCTGAAGTTTCACATTTTCACACACACACACCTGTACACACACACACCTGTACACACACACACACACACCTGTACACACACACACAAACACACCTGTACACACACACACACACACACACACACTCACCATTCACATTGAGTTTTTGCTTGAGAGCGCGCTGACTTGCGTACTCCCCGCTCTCGCTGAACGCCTTCTCGCAGAGGTAGAATCCCTCGTCCGCTGCGGTGATGCGACCAACCGTGAGGTTTCCTGTGTCTTGGTCTATGCTACAGTCCTCGTGTCGCGAGGCGAACTCGTTCTCACACTCCCTTTTATTGGTCCCCACAACCAGCGCGATGCGGTTATTAGACGGCTTCTGCACAATGCTGGTGCCCTCGTACCTGTGGGAAGCAACACACGACGCTGTTACGAAACATGACCAGAACTCCTCCTGCTCTTCGCCTCAGTTTACACATGGTTGTTGCACATATCCTGGCTGAACTACTGTGCGGGTAGCTCTACAGTTTTCGGAAGGGCTATCCACGCACTCCACAGTAAATGTCGCACGTTTACCATATGCAGTGTTGCAGCCTGGATTCTAGTTGGGCCACGCCACATAGAAATTGAACATACTCGGCATACAAGCACACAAGTTTATTTTTAGTCTGAAGTGGAAGCAACTGCACAGGGTAGGTCAGCCTCATAAGCCAGCTTGGGAAAGAGCTTTGGCTTTGCACAGCTCTGCTGAAGCAGTCACTCCGAGTACTTAGCTCTCCGACGAAAGCTTTATTGCGCGTGTGGGAAGATGCGATATCTTCCACACGACATTTTCCCACCTCTTCATCTCCACTGCTCGCAGCGAGAAAAACGTGTTCCGGATGTTTGAGTGCGGTCCCTTACCACTTGAAGGGGCTATCCCCCTCGGGGCACGTCATCGTGAAGGGCTCTCCGAGGTCCGCGTTCATCGCCCCGATGTATGTGAAGTTGTCGTCCTGACCGCCAACTCTCGCGAGCAGCAGCAGAGCTGTGGAGAAAACGAACGAACCGGTGTAACGAAATGGCCAGACACCCGAAATCAGGAGGCATGGGGTGAGGGGTCCCATGCTGAAGGACAGGCAGGTCTGGCAGCTGGTGCTCCTTGCCTCTTGCCTCCTCATTTCAATTCTCTCCTGAAACGGCCAAGCACTCAAGGCTCAGAGTGCACAAGGTGAGGAACTGGAGCTTGTGGCCAGACCTGCCTGACCTTCGGCGAGGGCACCACCACCCCGTGCCTCCTGATTTTGAATCTACTTATTTCGTTGCACGGGGCATCAGCAGTTTTGCCTTTATTCTCGCGCCTGCGTAAGCGCGAGACGAAAACTGGCGGTGTAACGAACTGCCCAGACACTTTGAGGACGGAGGAGTGTCAAGTCCCACCTGAAAACGCAAACACTCAACAAGGCATTTTCAGGGGGGGGGGGGTCTGCAACCAGGAGGCACGGGCTATTTTAGGTCCAAACGTGAGGCGACATCTTCACGGCAAAATGACCCGTTTCGGGCGTCCGACAGGACAAGCAATCCCGGCGGATGAGGCGCCATCTTTGGGGTCACGTGGGTGGAACCGAATTCATAGAGGGCGACAGCGGCCACCACCGTGTGTAGACTGACTCCGGTCCACTCTGTGAACCGTCAGTTCGACACACGCAGACGAAGCGGAAACCCTTGAAATCAGACGTCCAATCTGCTCACAGAACCAGTCGCCAATAGCACACGATCTCACTGCCGTCACGACCTGACGCTTTCTCCCTTCCGGACAAGGCGAACTTCATTGCAAAATGTTAAAATTTGCACGCACAGAACCAGAACGCAGACACTATTTTCTGTTGCACATAGTTGTTGATGCAGTCGGATGATGAGCAGTGAACACAGTGTAATGAGTCAGGGTCACGCAACTCGTTCTGAACCCCATTCTGTCGTAGTTTGGTGGTCAACTCTGGGGAGTGTGTGTGTGGTGTTTGTGTGTGTGTGCGTGTGTATGGTGCAGTGTGTGTGTGTGCGTGTGTGTAAGTGGCGGTGTGGTGTGTGGTGACCAGTGGTAGTGTGTGTGCGGTGTGTGTGTGCTGTATGGTGGTGGTGGGGGGGGGGGTACGAATCACACCCCACTCACCCATTCCCTCCCCAAGTTTCGTGTCGCGTGCATACAATTTGTTCACACCAAAACTTCATTTCTTCTGAAAGAAATCAGCCGCCCCGCTCCCCAACCAAGAAACCTCTTTGCGCCGCGTGCACGTGTACGGTGATGTTGTTCCAACAGGAAGTCAACCACCCCCGCCCACCACCATCCTGGGTCCACCCTGACCCCGCCCACGCCCCTGTGATCACGTGACGGAAACGTCCTCACTTCGGGTCATTTCCGCCGCTGACACCGTGACGCACGACGAAACACATCGAGGAAGCGAAGCGACAGTTTCACAGCTGCAGCTGCTCAGGGAAGCGAATCGTGATTCCGATACATAAACACTGGGAAAACCCCACAGATTCCGACACTCCGGGCGGAGGTGCTTCGTCCCTGCGGCGAGACCCCCTCCACCTGCCCGCGGAAGGGTAGGACCCTCACACGGAGCCCCTGCCCGAGACGGTCACCTTGCAGTCGGGGACGGGGGCCTTCATCCCTGCGGCGAGACCCCTTCCCCCTGCCCGAAGAAGACAAGGACCATCACACTGAGCCCCCTCCCTGAGACGGTAACACTCCGGCCGGGGGCGCTTCATCCCTGCGGCGAGACGTCGCTCCTCACCCGCGGAAGGTGATGGCCATCGCACGGGGACGGGACGCCCACAGCTTCCTCCAGATTCCAAGCCCAAAATCTCTCAGGATTGTGCCACGTTGGATTCATCAGGCATTGCGTCCCTCAACCACAAGACCCGGTGCAACGAAATGGTCAGACAGCGAAACCAGAAGGCATAGGGTGAGGACCTGTTCCAAAGGCGAGGCAGGTCTGGCTACAGGCTCATTGCCCCTCACCTCCTGCCTTCTCGTTTCAACTCACACACTTGATATCAGTTGACACAGCCACTCAAGAGATTGTTCACTCCATGTCTGGACATTTCAGTTGACTTGCAATGGACAGATACCCGTACGCGTTTGTGTATGTGTATGTGTGTGTGTCTGTGTGTGTGTCTCTGTGTGTGTGTGTGTCTGTGTGTCTGTATCTGTGTCTTGTGTGGGGTGTTTGGCCATTTCGTTACACCGACCCTGTCAGCGGCGCGTGACGGGAAAGCTTCGGAAAACTTCCTCCAATTCCAATCCACACGACGTCTCACTGGAACTTCCTCGCTTCAAGTGGCGAGGAAAGAATACTCGACACAAGAGAACTTTGCGAACAACGATGAGTCACATCCGTGGTGACTGTGGACCACGAAACACAGACACACACAAAGCCCCGCAACACACACACACACACAGAGAACACACACCACAGAGAACACACACATACCGACAGATGCCCCCCCCCCTCAACAAAGATACACAGACGCTACACGCCTGCAAAACACACACACACACACACACAAGTCCCAAAAAATCGCGCCGCCCATTGACTTGCGTGCACAAGGGCGAAACAGGCTTCAATGCAGTTCGTGTGTCATCAGGCAATGATGCCCACTTCACAAACATCCAAATCCACAGCTCACCCCAAATGCTTCATAAAATGTGACACTTGAGCTGTTCCACTGGGAACTTGTCAAACAATCCCAGAAAACAAAGTTCCTCCTCAACGCGTGTATCAACGTCAGCAAAACTCTTCCTTATCTGAGGACAAAATGGAGCTCAGCCAAAAACAACGGTGTGGAGCGTGTTGGGTTTTACCAGAAGTAAATTCCTTGGACAAGGATGAAAAGACACTCATTCGAATGACACGAAAATGCAGTGGATTTTTTCCTGCAGTTCTTTCTGAACCAAAATTGACTGCTGGGAAATTTTTCAAGGTGATCTGGACGAATTGTTTGATGATTTGACATTTTTTCAATGAGGAAGTTCTTCCGCTGACAACGTTCAGCGAACCGCAATTTTCTTGGCTTGAATTGCCCCAAATAAAAAGATTGATGCCCCTCATCCCGAGAGCTTCAAGGACATTAAAACAACCCCAGAGCGAACACTGGCTGCAGCCCACGCAAGGAAAATTTGTTTGCCCCCAATATGAACAAACCGCGACCGCATCCAAATTCTGACGAGATTTCCAGCTGCCAAAAACGGCCATTTCTGAGACGTTTTCTCTTTTCGCAATGGAACCCGAAGTACAAACGATTTTCCGCTGCTGATCTGAAATTCGCTCAGATTTCCTGTTCTGGCTGCTTCCCCTCAAAATTTCTTTGTGAAATGAAGAATGAATCAGCCCCACAGCTTGAGTGAATCAACATTCAACTTTCAACAGTCAGACTTTCAGGCGTCGATCCACTGCAGCCCGAAGCGAATTCGTGAAGACAAGTAGATCTAGGAGCCAAAATCGAATCCAGATCAAGATCCAATTTTTGCCAAATTAATGATTAATGAAGCTCAATCAACACGACCATCAACAATAATTTGGCGGAATTTTGGGCACCAAACTTTTTCCCGACTTTACACCCACCTGAGGAGAGTAAAACGCCTCCGAAGGAAGGCTGCATCTTCTGTGGTGTGCGCGAATTCTTCCTCTGTGTTGGATGTGGACTACTCTCTCATATCCACGGTCAATTCTTCAAAATTAACAACTTCCTCAACCGCAACCGCAGAACAAACCGGAAGCTTTGTCTATTCGACCTTCACCTTCACGCGCGCTTCTCTCTAAAAACTTTCGCGCGCATATCGCGCGCTGCGCACAATTTGCCGCTTTGTCCCCAGATTTTCACATTTTGGTTCTTCTCTGAAAGTTGCAATTTTTCACTTTCGGTCACGGTTTGTGTGTGTGTGTGTGTGTGTGTGTGTGTGTGTGTGTGTGTGTGTGTGTGTGTGTGTGTGACGTTTGACATCCACCCCTGTGTCTTCAAAACGAAGATTTCGGAAAGAAAGCCAAATAGAATCTGTAGCCTCTGATTTTATTGATGGTCGCGTAGCCGGCCATCTAGGTGCCGCTGACGGCTTAAAAACCCTTAGCATTCATGTGTGTGTCTGTCCACACTTTGGAATGTAACCTCCCCCTGACAGAATGACGCGACCATCATCCGGGTCCGTTTACCGGACTTACTCGTTCTCAAATTCACAAAGGCAAAGTTGTCGCACTGAGAAGCTCAATGTATTTTGCGCACATTTGTACATTTTCACGCAACTGCTCGCAAACGAGGGATGGGAGAAAAATACAAAGTTTCTGGAAATGGAGAACGTTGGACAAATAAAATGTGGGTGAGCATCCCCTGTGCCCAAAACGACTTTGTTCAGGCCCCAGTACAAGTATGTAAAGGGAGAGTACGCACAAAATGGATTTTGTACACAACATAAAGAATTGCACACAAACAAACAAATGAACAAAGTTTCTTGCACAAGTTCTCAACTGTCTGCAAGTTCGCTGCGAAAGAACAACCGGGTTTCACTTGTAGGTTTTCCAGACTCTGCAACTTTTGGCAAGTGTGGCAAAATTGTTTTTCTCAAAGAATAGTTTTTGACGCTCGACACGTGAAGATCAACGACAAGAAAAGGTCACACAGATCTATGATCAATCAATCGCTACGATGTTGCAGAACTTTTCATCCCGCGTTCGCTGAACGGGTTCGGAGGCCCCCAGACCTCTGGTTCCACGGTGGGGCATCCTGCCGGCAATTGTCACAACATGTTTCCACTGTTCCTGTACACAAGTCAAGTCGCAGATCTATGTTGGATGCCAGGCACCACGGCGCCACGGTGCTGGAGATCGGTGACGTCACGCGGGTGACAACCTGACCTGGAGGCGTGACGTCACGAGGTCTGGTGCACCGGAGGTGACGTCATGTGAAGTCATGTGACATGGACTGTACGAGCACACGTAACATGAACACGATGTGAGGTCATGTCATGAGCTCAGATCAGGTGAACCGAATGCGATATCACGAAGTCACGCGCACACCGGATGTGACGTCACAAGGTCACGTGACGCGAACCGGAAGTGACGTCACCGAACGCAGAGCAGCCCGATGATTATGGAGACGACGATGAAGACGACGATCACGACGATGGTGACGGTCGTCACGTGACCGACGCCGCCGCCGTCCGCGCCGTCACCGTCACCGTCGGAGAGCGACGCCAACGACGACGTTGTGTCTGAAATCAATGAATCAATCAAAGGCTTGAGAGTTTGTCCGGAGACATCAGAGCACAATGATGTTCGTGTTCAATACCGTTGTCAGTGATGCACAACGTTGGAGAGACAAACTTGCGAAGCTTGGCATGTCAGGTTTCTGAGTTGATGGGTTGGTGCCGAACCTTTGTGCCAAGGTCTCCCCTGGACCCAACCCTCCACTGGATCTCCCTGTCCTATGGACCCACTCTCCTCTGCTTATTGTACCGGTACCTGTCCTCTGGACACCCACCTCTCCCTCAGACCCAGATCTCCCCTGGCCCCACCCCTGCACCGGACCCACACCTCCCTCCAAGGTCCCACCTTTTCACCCTGCTCCTCTGGACTCCTCACTTGAACCCCACCCCTCTGTGCAGACCCCCTCCTCGGATCTATTGTAGGCACAGTACCTATGTTTTGGTCGGGGGCTGCCCCTCCCAGGTCCTGCTCTGCGTGGCTCTCCTGGTACGCCTCCAGGGGGCGGCCGCGTCCCTCCGCGCGGTGGCGCTGGAGGCGGGGCTCGCTGACACCAGGGGGCGTTGGGGGCGCGCGGCCTGCGGAGTAGACATGCGCACTACGTCACGTCATGTCACGAGGGGTGGGGTCCTCATGCTGACCTCCCCGCACTAACCAACCATTCCCCCCCCCCGCCCAACGCAGTTCAACTGTGGGTCGTTTGTTAGCTGGTTTCTGGTTGTCAGAAAGCTTGCAGCTCTGTTATCAATTCTTATGACTGATTCCCACAGTGCAGCTCTGTTATTGGTTGCTGCCCTCACCATACAGCTCTCTGATTGGCCGTCCTCACCTTCCTTGCAGCCGTGCAGCTCTGCTATTGGCTGCGCGGTTTTCTGCAGCGCGCGCTCGAACCAGCGCGCCTCGTCCGGATTACACTGGTCCCGCAGAGCGTCGGAGAGGCAGCGCAGGTACCGCCTCACCTGCCTGTGATCAATCAATCAATCAATCAGTGAATCAATCAACCAATCAAACATGCAATTGATTTGTCAGTCAATGAGTGAATTGCACAACAGTCAGATCGTGCACGAGAGAATTCAAATCAAGGTGCGCATTTCTTCAGCTCAGCAAAATTTTTTGACGTCGATGTCAACTTTTCTTGACGACGTCAAAGAATGGTCTGGACCATTTTTTGACGCTCAGCAATTGGGCGTCAGGTTAAATTTTGACGTCGACGCCAAAAGTGCCGTTCAGACAGATGAAGTCACCCAATGTGAAAACCGCTTGACCTCACCTTGCTTTCAGGGTCAACATTCGGGTACCAATTTATATGGAGTGGGGCTGGGACTCAAGTGACCCCAACTTTAACGCAAGAAATTTTGCAGTGAAAAGTTTACATGCACCTGCAGTGCAAAAAAATTGAGAGAGAAAATGAAGCTGTTGGGTTTGGGAGGAGCGCCACTCCCCCGCTGCATACAGACGCTAGGGGGCGGGCCGACACCGCTCTGGATTCGCCAGAGGGCGCTGCCGCGTCCTGGCCTCACCAGGGAGCGTACTCACCGACAGGCGTTCTCGGGGAAGAACTCGGCGTAGTGGTAGCAGCCCTGCACCGTCACCGTCTCGTAGACGTCGGGCGTCGCGAGGCACCACGAGAAGCGCAGCGTCTCTGCGTCACGGAAACAGACGCTGACGTCACAAAGACGCTGACGTCACAACGTAAAGCGTCGCTGACGTCAAAACTTGAGAAGATGCTGACGTCTCCGCGATTCTCTCAAAACTGTCTCAACACTCTCAAGATTCTCTGTGTATGTTCTGCTCACTCTGTGTGTTCTTCTCATTGTGTATGTTCTATTCTCTGTGTATGTTCTACTCACTGTGTTTTCTACTCAGTTCTGTTCACTGTGGATGTTCTCCTCACTGAATTCTCTACTCAATGTATGTTCTCCTCCCTGTACATTGTTCTGCTCATGTTCTGCTCACTGTGTGTTCTACTCATGTTCTACTCACTGTGTATGTTCTCCTCACTACTCATGTTCTACTCACTTTGTATGTTCTCACTACTCATGTTCTACTCACTGTGTATGTTCTCCTCACTACTCATGTTCTACTCACTGTGTATGTTCTCCTCACTACTCATGTTCTACTCACTTTGTATGTTCTCACTACTCATGTTCTACTCACTGTGTATGTTCT
>JAAUXT010043690.1_pt1 | contig 19601 bp, 22 predicted proteins | sample 7278171 | NCBI WGS metagenome assembly JAAUXT01 (sample SAMN14350112, study PRJNA611818) | marine sediment metagenome | isolation source: surface marine sediment (1.8m) | place: French Polynesia: Moorea | collected 2018-08 | reverse complement strand
TTCCAGTCTGTGATCACTGGAACAGGGGTAAAACAGAGGTTTTGTCCACCCAAGACGGACGGACGCGGATACAGGGGCAAACCAATATCAGACCGCTACCGCGGCTGATAAAAATGACACCCACCCCCCGCGATTTCCACTGAATGAATGTCCAACACTTGAAGACGTCAGTGAGGTAAAAACACAAGCGGCAGCAATTGGGCGAATGTCACAATCAATCTGACTGGCACACGAAACATCACAACGTGTTCAGAAGACTCGCGGCGCTCCTGCCCTCACCTTGGTCCTGAGCATCTTGTAGATGACGGCGTTGGTGAGAATGGCAACCGACTTGCTCACTTCAGAAATCATCTTCACTGTGGGAAGTGTCGTGCTGATGTTTTGCGGGTGTGGAGGTCGAATCGTTACGGGCACCATTCCTGGCAAAACAGAAGACAACGATTCGGTCACAAAGTCCGTTCCATGTGTGCTTTTGTTGAGCGATCTCCTTTGCTGAGCGTGGCGACCAGAAAGCAAGAGTAGTGGTCACTCGCACAGTGCGCGCGCGCATGTGTGTGCGTGTGTGTGTGTGTGTGTGTGTGTGTGTGATGGCACGCACCGGCATACAGGCAGCCGTAGAAGGCGCAGACGAGGTCGAGCCCCGGCGGGTAGAGCAGCGCCACGTGGTCTCCCGTGTTCAGCTTCGCCTTGTCCATCAACATGCAGCCGATGCGCTCGGCGCGCTTGTGCAGCTGGATACACGTCATCTGCGCTGCGGACTGGCCCTGCAACACACACCGCGAAATCAACCAGTGAAACCCTTGAGCTGAAAGTTCTGTTTTCAATTTCAGTTCTCTGTCACACGTCAGACGAGTGGAGAACTTCGGAGCGAGAAGAACATCTCAATTTTGTGCAGTCCTGACTCTGTCCGCATCTCAGTGCATGATATCAAGAGTCTGTTTGCCAAAGTGACGAATCAACTCATCCTCTTTTCTCACCTTGGCGTTGACGAGTGTGAAGAGAAGGTGATCCGGAGTCGTCTGTGCACGCCACCTCAGAATCTCGGACAGGAACTGGTACTAGGAAGAAACGTTCCCATAATTTGCAGTTCAATTAAAATGAGCCACAAGGCATTTCGAACGGCATGATGCCCTTCGAGTTACTGCAGCGATGCCAGAACTGAACTCACCTTTCTGGCAGTGTCCGAATCCTCGTCCAAACCGCCGATATCTCTGCCCTGCGCCCAGGCGAGCCGCGCCCCCTGCACGATGTTTCCGACGTGCACGGCCGACGGCGTCACATCTGTTGCAGAAACACAAGCACAATGAGGCGTGCGCTGCTGTCATATCAAGGCTGCGTTTGTGCAAAGACAAGCAACTGGTTTAATAAATGGTGCGTCATACAGAACTTTTGTGGATTTTGTGTGCACCAAAAACGTTAAATTTGGTGTTCGTTTTCCTGGTTTAGTCTCTCTGAATTTGACAATTTACGTTAGTTTTCTACACACAGCCAACAACAGCCAACACAGCACACTCTACACAATTCAAGGCGAGTCTGGCCAAGCTGACAAGCAGCAAGTTCACCATTACGTCCTGGTCGAATGATGAAAGGTGGCGCTGAAGTCAGCTTGTTCCAGTTCTGCCTAAATCGTGGTTTCTAATCTAACATATCCTACAAACTTCAACGTTCCCCACCACAAAAACAGGAACGTGTTTCATTTGCTGATGCAAGGAAGAAAGAAGAAAAGTGATTCATCGTGCACAACCGACAGACAAAATCAGCACCTTGTGCAGAAAACGGCAGACCTTCGAATCATGCATTGTCAGTCAAAAATTCTGTCGGAAAGCCTTTTCTATGAGAAAGGCAAGGCAAGTCAAACTTTTTGACAGACTCCTCGAGACGGAGGAAAGAGTTTGAAAGATATATTTGAACTTGTGAAGGGTGCGGCGGATGATTGTTCCACGCCCCGCGTGTGGAAACCGACTTTTCACTGGCAATGCTTGTGAAAACACAGTGAAACGAAGACCATGCCGACAACTAGTGCTGGACAGCGCAAATGAATCAGCAAAATCCAACACAAGAACGCAGCCTTCAAAAACACGTTGGCACCTCAACCAGGTCTCAGCAAAGGTCTCTGTGTCTTTGTGTCCGTAAATTGTTTCTGGTACCACAATTTGCGTGTTGAACTCAACCCCAAAGACGAAGCCGCTTCCTACATCGTTGCACTGATCCTGGGCGAGTCTACAGTTAACCTCAGAAGCACTGGACAAGGGAAGTTTTGGCATCAACAGATCCACCTGAGCGATTTTCCTCGAAAACCTGAAAAGCCTGATCACTCCGAAAGGGAGCGGGTCTGCAAACGAGACGAAGAGGCACCTGTGACCTACCCAACCCCAGAATTTGCTCAACTCATTTCAATCAAAACAACGGAACGTTTTGAAAACTGTGGAAACAAAACAAAAGCTCCAAATATCATTCTTCTCTACTGTTTTGACAAAAGACGATGCAAAACACAACACAAGACTTGACGAGTCGACACACACAAGACAGGCACTGAACTGACAGTTCAATCTGACAGTCGACCAAAAACCAGGAAATGTGCGGAGTCGAAATTGCAACATCCAAAGCACTCGTGAAGTCGCAGGTAAAAAGAAAAACATTTCTTTGTGCTGTGTCAAAAAAAAAAAGTGTTTTGTTACCAGCCGCATCACAAAAAGAAAACGCGTGGATGCGACGATGAAACAAGAACACAGCTGTAGACACGCGCCGTCCAAACAGCCCCGCAGACACACGGGTGAAGTGTCCATAAAGTCCTTGGAATTTTCTGAACTGGGAGTGGGAGCCATTCGGCTTGTTTTAGTGGGGGTCGGGGGGGGGTCAGTTCAAACAAGAAATTCCCGGGATGAGAGAGTTTGTTTTTTTTTTTTTGATATACGAGGGTAATCCAAGTTCTGGCGGTTGCGCAAAGCATGTTGTATCACCTTTAGAAATTAGGATGCCTATTGTGCGCTCTTTTGTCGATGCGGACGATCAACCTGACATTTTCATGTCGACGGTCGCCAGAACTTGGACCCCCCTCGTAAGAAGTGAAGTGTTTTCGTATCCCTCACTTTCAGGGAGACGTTGTCATCCCAATCACCCGGGACCCGAAGGGTTCAGTCGACGACACCCAACACCAACTTGATTGTGATACACACCCCGATGCTTCAGCAGTCGCCGCGTGCAAAAAGTGATGTGTTCGTTTCTGTCTGATCTGATGCTGTTTCCGGTGGACTTCACAAAACTCAAAAGCACTTTTTTGTCTCTCAGGAAAAACCGGACGGCACACAGAAAAGAGCGAACGCCACAACAACGACGCCACCAACGCCACACGAGAACAATGACGTCATCGAGAGAGAAAGGAGACGCACGTCTGACACCATCTGATTTGTCAGTGGCTGCTTCAACCGGCATCGCTGATTGGCCGGTGCAAAATCCAGTTTCCCAAAGATCAGTGTCGTCGTAGCAACCAGTTCCATACACCGGACAGAAGATGTTGCCAGACGGAATGAGCCACGGGAAGGAAGGAAGGGGAACAGAAAAAAGAGACGTCCTATGAGCGTCAATCGCAACATACAACTTGTTAAAATCGTGGCGTTCAGTAAAATATGAACTCAGTTCTCAAAATTCTTCCAAGACTTTGTTTCCCAGACTCCACTCAGAATCCAGGTGCAACTCATGCAACCACACAACCGCAAAATTGTTGTCTTGCTCTTTGCCAAAGTCAACCCGACTGATCAAAATACTGCAAGAACTGATTCATATTCTACCAAAAAAGCCTGAAATAAGCTGTGAAGTTATGATCGAGTGAGGCAACCTGGCGCAACAGCTTAATTAACCATTTCCATTTTCTTGAACGTATCACAATCGTATTGTGCTAAATTTCACTCGCAACAGCCCACAACTGAAGGTTTTCCCTAACTCTCTTGTTGAAACGTGCTTGCTGCTTTCGTCGGTCAACAAGGACAGGAAAAGTGTTTGCTTTTTCTGACAACTTTGTCAATCAGGGAGGCAGGGCACTGAACAAGAAAACGCGAGACCCACCTGCAGGACTGACCTGACACTTTTCTGGCAAATACCAAAACAAGGGGGAGAGCACTATTGGTACTTGAAAATTTGGCCAAACATTGTGGCATGATATGGGGTGGAAAGGCTGCAAAAACACTGTTTCTTTTCTGTCGAACCAATGGAATGATGTGCAAGCAACTGTTGTTGAGAAGTATTATCAGCTCGAAAATTGTGCAATTGTACAACCTGAGTAACATCATGCTTGCAACTTTTCTTGGAAAAGCACCATTTCATGCAACATTTTCTCTTCCAGTCGGGGTATTTTTGTTTTTGTAAGAAGAAACGGCACAGGAAACAAAGGGCACAATCTGCGTTAGCTGAAGAAGGAGGTAGAGCTTTCATTTAGGCCCTACAGGTTAGCTCTTGTGCCTTACTACACACTTTTACTGTACACGAACTCACAGAACCTACTTTCATACATACCAACTGGAAATCATGAAAAACAAATGAAAGGAAAAGAATTTATTTCATTGCAGAAATTGGTTAAAGCCCAAGGTTCTTTTTCCTCCCATATTTTTCCGTTTTTTTATGCGGACAACACACTTTCCAAGCTACTCAGCCAAACCTCATACTTGGATACCTACCAACTGTGGAATACAAAAACAACAGAAAGTTATTGTCATTGGGAATCTCAAAACAAAGTGCGCAGCAATCAGACTAATTCTCAGCCCAACTGCTAGCTTTCCCGATGCATGTATCCAGGTTGCCTTCGACAGGTCAAGGAAAGTAAAAAGCGCAGAGCGCATTTCGTTTGGAAACAAGGGAACTCATAAAAGTATGTGCACCCCATAAATGCAACAAATTTCTTCGTCGTTGTACTCGTACACAAATGCAAGAATGTTCCCTCGCAACTGGGCACTTCTGGGACCTGGCCTCAACTTGTCAATTCGCTGTTTCGACAGGACTCCAAGCATGCTGTCATGTACCTCCTCAATTCGGTTCATTCCACATTATTTGAACAAAAGAACCAACAAAAAATTGAGGCAAAGCACACCATTCTAACGAACTAAACTTAGGAATTGAACAATAACCAAAAGAGGCACACCCGAAGACTTGTCTTTTTCGATCCGTACGGTGCCACTTTACTTTTTCATTTCATTTGTGGCCAAAGACCAAACTTTTCTCGCTAAAACTGCAAGCTTATGTCACTGTTGGGAGGAAATGTTCTTACATCAGTGATTGCATGCCTTTTACGTTCAATGTACACAGCGACTCCAAAAGCCAAGTACTAGTAATGTACGCATTATGGACAAGTACAAGTACCAATTTTAATTAGTACCATGGCAATGACAACAAAAATTGTTTTTACCTCTTTCTGTAGGTATTCAAGGAACAAGGGATATTCACGTCAATCAATGTATTCGAAGAGTTGACAGGGGAGAGGCAGAATTCGTTCGGTTTCCGTGTTCTAAGTTTGTGGCAAGACCAGGTTGGGTGGGCCGACTGGGTTGGGGCTTCTGTTTTTTCAAGTGACTGTTCAGCACAGTGAACCAAAGACTACCACATGCTGTTAATTTGTTCATACATCCCTGAAAATAGTTCTTCTTCAAGAAAAAGTGTAAGTCCCGCGTTTCACGCGACTAATGGGCGCCATCTTCCAGACTGCAACTTCAATCACCGAGAATCTCGAGTTTCTTGTTTGCACAAAGGGCCACAGCACATACCTGGATGGTGCTCCCGAGGCTTGGGCAGGTTCACGACGCAAGTGTGTGGGCACATCAACACGTTGGCCGGATGCAGAGTGCCGTCCAGGTACTTCTTTTTCGTCTCGTGCAGATGGATGCCTCCCAGGGGTGTCTGGGTTACAAGCACGAGGTTCAACGGTGGATAAATGATGTCTGAGTGTCAACATAGCCAAGTGCCAAAATTTCAACAGCTTTCAAACATCAACCAAAACAGGGTTGATTTACAAATTACATTTCTCCACATGGTTCAAAATTTTGGACACACCCGCCAGCAAGTGAAAAATAGAGCCTGGCCTTGGGCAAACACACTCACTTTGGGCAGATAGTTGGGCGGGACGAGAGCGAGGCAGTACACGCCGACCTGGTGAATACTGTCCACAGCCTGCAGTACGCGACTCATCCACTGGAAACTCTATAACACCACAATACTTGTCACCAACTGATAGCCATACACGGGTTCTATTTTGTTGGACTCGAAATATTTCAATCCAGAAGATTTCTTTCGTCCACATTTCGGTGCCTTCAGACGAACACTGAACCAAAACAAACTGAGTGACCCATTCGAACTCACAGAACAGAACTGTTCTGAGGAAGATTCTGCCAAGCGTTCAATCTCCGCAGACTTCTGCAAGGCTCACCTCTTCTTCTGAACAGTCGGGTCTTTGTTCAGCGATGATGATAATTCGCTCGTCTTTGAGCACCCTGATTGAGAAGACTGCAATTCTGCAAGAAACACAAACGCAAACCCGTACGTGGCTTGTCCCCGAATATTCCTTCTTTTTGCGAGTGCCGTATTCCACACTGACCAACAACTTCTCTGGTTACTTGTTCTTTTCCTTCTGGTTAGGACCTGAGTTCTTGTGACTAAAAAGAACAAAAATACCTTGAGTAATAAATTATTTTCTTTGATTAAAAACTAATAATCTTAGTCTTCTGGCTATTAAAGTTGAAAAACTGGAATTTTTTTGTCATTTTTCTGTTGAATTATACATCATTTATTGATGCAAAGGCTGTACAAGTTCGAAAAATATTCATTTTTTGTAGAAGAAAGCTGATCAAGTGTGGAAAAAGACAGTTTTTATAAAGGTGAATTTGACAGAGTGAGAAACTTTTCTTCAAATTGTCACCAAAACAGAACAAGAGCATGACCCTTTTTTTGCTACAAGTCGTACTGAAGGTCAGCTCTGTTGTCAAGGAAAACCAGTACATTTCAAACTAAAATTACAGAAAAATAAAAACTTAGCTGAAGAGTAAATTTGGAGAAACTTTACTTCTTTAAAATTAATATTTCTAGAAATAAGAGAAGCCTGCTTCCTTAGCACATGAGAGTATGGTATGTCACCATATTTTGGGACCCACTTTTGTTGGCATGTCACAGCAGACAGGTGTGCCATCGCAAAAAGAAGGAATATTACGGGACAAGCCACGTATTGGAAACTCTGGAGCATCAGCACGCGAGAAAAGAGAAAATCACAACTGCACTGCCATCATCAACAAAAGCGAAACAGTTCGTGGCAAATCGGGGAACAGACGAGCACCCTTCGGTCGAGGGCCTCACCTTCCTCGGTAGATGAACTTCATGGGTTCGACTGCGAGCACGGTGGCGATGATGTCGTCAGTGTTGTGCCGCCGCCCGCCGACCTCCATCACTCCCTCTCGACTCCCACACACGAAGATCAGACCGCCCTGTGTCAACGAGACACCAGAATGCATGACGCCTGGCTTGGGAAAAGTCCACCGAGTTCACTTCCCTATTCTGCAACAATGAAACGCACCGGTCCGAGGAATCCGATGAGTCCCGTCCTGACGAACTGGTGCTCTCCGTGCGGTTGACCGTTGCTATCCAACGGCGTCACCTGAAACACAGAGCTCTGCATTCACTCACATTCCTTGTTGCCTGCTGTCATCAAAGAAAAGTGGGCAAAGAGAACTAAATTCACGCCTCAAAAAAGGCACAATTCCCAATTGGTCTCACGTTGGGTCACCGTCAACTCACCTTGAAGGCCGAGTTGGAGACGCCCTTGAGGCCCCAGTAACCGGTGCCGCAGTAAGGTGCCGAGAGGCACAGCTCGCCCACCTCGTCCGTCTTGCAAAGCGTCGGATTCCCGTTCGCCTTCACCACCACCATCAAACCTGCCGACAACAGAGGTTGAATTCACACACCGTGCAAGCGAGAAGCCAACAATCACAAGAGACCTTGCCACTTCTGAGAGACTTCAAGCGTCCTTGGTTCCGTGGAAGCAACTTGGGACCTTGCCGCTCATAAGGCTTCCGATCACTCTTCGCCAGGCATCTTTGCGAAGCCCTTTTGACAGCTTTTTGTTTCGCAAGACACACGACGGACGACTCTCACTACGCAAATGTGTATCCGGACAAAAGTCAACAAGGGACAAATGATGGGAAAACAAACTGATCAAAACCATGCTGATGCTAGCCAAAGCAACCGGGACTTGTAAGAAGTCAAATTGAACGCAACTTCTGCAAGATATTTAGGTCACAATGTTGGTTCACAATACAGGGTGTACTCACTCGGACTTATGTCCATTCCTAGTCAAAGAATACAATTTACAGTATTTTTAAAATTGCACGGAAACGCCAAGTTACGCTTCTTGTATTTGTGAAACCTAAATACCCACTTTACAGAAATTTGTACAAAAGTTGTCAAAATCAGAAAGGAAGCGAGACTGATCTGACAGAACTGCACAACTCGACTTCAACCAAACTTGTACTCAAGCAGGACTGCACGTTCGGGTCACGCTGAAGTTCCTGCTTGCTTTTTTGGGGGGCATTTCTCACATTTGCGTCAGTTCAGAATCACGGAATAGATTCTATTTGTTCAATGTTCGGCAGGTGTCAGTGTGACCACTGGCTCGAGTCAAAGTCTGGCAGTTTGCAATAAAGAAGCGTTCATCAACAAAGCAGCGATTCTCGAGCGTTGTTGCCTGCCAACGACGTGAACATGACAGACAAGACCAGAAGGGACCCCTTGGGCGCTTGCCGGCAAAACCACCATTTTGACGACAGTGCTCAAGTCAATGTGCGCGCACATTCCCACTGTTCAGCCCCACACCTCTCGAGCCCCGACTCACCTCCTGGGAGGACCTGGCCACAGTCCTGCAGCGTCAGCGATGTCAGGCTGTTCTCCGTGTCTACACGCACCACGCCGTGGCTCAGACCTTGCATCGACAGCACGCCACGCCCAGACGCCGACGTGCTCGTGCGTCCAGGTCTACAAGAATCAGACACGAGAAACTGCTTGGAACAGTTCAAGCCTTTCGCTGGTTTTCCCATAAGTTGTTCAAGACTCTTTTCCGTCTTCTGACAACAGAACCAACCACAGTACGGCAATGGTGGAATTGGTCCGGCTAGTGCAACAAAAAAGCTTTTTTGAGCAATTCTTAGAGGAACAAAAGTCCACGCACCTTCGAATGGAGACAGTGAGTGCTTCCGGGGAGGAGGCACAGGGGCAAATCACCTCCGGCTTCAAACCCTTCGATTGGAAGACATTGAGGAAAGAATCACAGGAGGTAAGGGACCCTGCAAGAAACAATCACAAGATCGATTATTCAAAAGCTTCAGTGACACAATGCCAGAGGTAGATTCGACCAAGTTTATCACACACAAACGTGGACTCCCGCCCCGCTGTTTGTTCTCATTCCGATGAACAAACCGACACCAGACCTGAAATTAAGCACTGCGAACCGGAAGGCTGCTACGACTCACATGGATTAGCACCATCGGCGACGAGCAGCATGCGCAGCGAGCCCAGGTTGATGTCTTTGTGGTCACGCTGCGCCAGCAGCCCCCAATGCATGTCGCGGGACTTGACCACTCCGATCGTAGCTGCAGGCAACAGCACAACGTTTTTAGCACAACATTCTTGTGCCCAATGCACAAGTAAACAACCTGTGTGCCCCATTCAAAATCATCGAAAATATGTGGGACTTTGTAACAAGCAGAAAAGAAACGAAGAACACCAGCGGCGGCGTACCTTTGAATCTGGTGACCATCTTCATCCACGATGCCGGGTCGACTTTCATCAGGGAATAGGGAACAAATATCACATGCATACCGTTGAACACACTCTGCAAAGAAAGTGAGAAAAATCACTCAGTAACATTTTCCTCGTGCTTCACTGGTCACGGTTGTTCCTGTCAAAATGCCTTCGCAACGAGGACACATTTTCGCTGATGAAACACAGGTCTGCCAGTGAATCTCAAAGTTTTCCCTCCGTTGTGATGTAAACTCACAGTTAGAATGCCGTGCCAGAGGCCGACCTCGCGCTTGAAGTCAAGCACGCAGACCATGACCTCGCCCTCGGTGTAGTTGCAGGCGACAGTCAGCGTGCGGCAGTGGCAGAGCATCGAGCTGCGCGTGTGCGTCACGCCCATCACACTGCCGTCCTTCCCCAGCCCGTACTGAAGCGAGTGCAAAACCCATTGTGTGCAGAAGTCAAGTCCAACAACTTGTCCGTAGAACTTTGGCGTCAAACTTCCATGTTCACCGTTTCAGCAATCCAGAATAATGCACAGATTGAAGCAAAAGTGAAAATTGTGCTTTTGTGGCAGACACAACAGCACGTGTTTCGTGAATGACAATGGACGTTGACTGGCACCTCAACGTATGATGGCGCTTCATCGGATTGTCTTGGAGGAGGCAGCCAGTCTTTGGGCGGTTTACCCAGGTGCTCCGTAACGAACCAATGCAGGCGTGGCCAACCTGCAAGTGAAGCAGGTGTTCAACATATCCGATGCAAACAGGTGCCGGCAGTCGAGTCCCCCAAAATTCGGACATAACATGACACACTTGACCACTTGTTCCGTTCGTACCTCTGAAAGTCACAACTTCTCCGTTCTGCGTCCTCGGCAGTCCTTTGTAGCACGCTTCGGAGGTGAGCGCGACATTGACACACAAACTGCCCAGAAGAAAACCAACACCCTGCCCTCCTGCGTCCTGAAACACACCAAAATTTCAAGTGAGAAAAGAAGGGGCGTGGTCAAATTGAGTCGGAAAAAGAAGCATTTCTTCACAATCACTTTCTTTTGCCACTCAAAGGCACTTACTCGTTTGGACAGGGGAACTTCGATGGGAACTGGGACTACTCCAGCCGTCAGACAACCATAAAATGCACAGATGAATGATATGGGGTCATTGTTCGGGTACACCAGTGCAACCTGCAACACAAGAAAGCATTGTGCATTGTTTTTGTGAATTTCTCACTCCAACACAAAACAAGGCTCGTTTCTCGTCAGCAGACAGCGAGCGGAAGATTTCTGAAGGGCACTTGAGAACGAACAGAGAGCAAACACACCCTGTCTCCAGCTTTGATGCCGGGATCGCCCTTCGGCCCGACTTTGTTGAGGAGATTGTAGGCGATTTTGTGTGATCTGCTGAGCAGCTTCCCGTAAGTGAGCGATGTCGTCGGTTTTCCGTTCTGGTCGAGAACGGTGGCGCACGTCGCTTTGTACGTGGCCGACCCGTAGCGCTGCACAGCCGCTTCCAGATTGCGAGGCAAGCCTGATGGAATCTGCAGAATTGAAAACGTCAAAATCACTCGCAAGGAATAAAAGGGCGAAACTGCAAGCGTTTGGCAAAAACAAACGCAAGTCGACACAACAGCAATGAATGGAATTGACTGCTTTGGTCTTGCCAAGGAGTTCGGTCTGAACACACGATTCGATCACTTACAATGAGCTGTTCTCCGACTGTGGGCGTGATGGTGCTGCCCTCTGGTTTCGGTGCGTTCGGATCGGGCGTCGGCACTGAAACACATAAATGGAGATTGAAAGGATGGAATACGAGCACAACGAAAATCTGGAATATCACTGGAACATCAAGTCGATACTCTGCACGTGGTCAAAAAAGAACGAGGGCAAAAATCACAGAAATCAGGGGGTCAAACTTACTTTCCAGCTCTTCCTCTTCGTCCATGAAGAATTCGCGCAATGGTTTTCTCTTTGGTCTCTGCAACAGTTCAAACATGTCTGTCAACTTCACCTTGATGGTCTTGAATTTATCCCGTTTTTTCACTGGTTCGCCTTCGTTGTTGTTCATCTCCTCACAAGGATCGAATGACGACTCGTCAAACGAATCTGACATCTTCGTGTTCACATTTCGGCTGAGGAACATTTGTTGAATCTCAGCAACATTGCGATATTTCGTTCCACTGAAACTGTCTTTCACAACTGTTTTGTCCCCAACATTTCTGGTGTCCGTAAATTTGCCCATGATTTTATTTTCTGGTTGTTGTTACAGTCCACAGTTCAGACTCTGCACTTTTTCCAATCCCAGAAGAGATATTGAAATGCTGTTCGTTCATTCCAACATCAACACTGTTTGGTTTCCGTGTTTAGTTTTTCAATTCACTTCAACAATTATCCCTGCTGGATCCAACCTGTTTCCTGGTGCCACAGATGGCACTGAAAAGTTGTCGCTAAAAATTCCCGCTCTTTCCCACACACCCGAGCATTTGTCACCAATTTGTGTCAAAACCGATCAAGAGGCTCAGACATTTACTCCGCATTAATTTCACTGCTCTTGAATACAAACTGGACACACACACATCAGATCAGTACAGATGCCCAGAAAAACACACGTTTCTGTCAAACTACGAGAAGTCTGTCATGATACTGTGTTTTATGGTGCAATAGATGCTCATTTTACTCGGGGCCATGTTTCACTGTTTGAAGCCTGCGGCCAAACTTCATCGTTTAGTTTCATGAAAACTGCTCCAACGTCAGCAAACACTGACAGATGAGGTAATTTTATGATTTTTGAGTCACAGGTGCTGAACTGGAGCCAATTACTGAACTCCTGATGCCGGGGCACCAACGTTCTGCAATCGTCCAATCCCCAGGTTTGTGGAACCTATTCCCAGAAAGTCGCCCCACTATTTTTCGAAGTGCAGAACATCCCATCGCAAAAGCCTCGAGAACGCGCGCGTGTCGGACAAATCCAAAACAATTCAAGAGGACACGATATTTCCAAAGTGAATCACCAGGAAACAATCAAACGGAGATCACTTGGGCATACTGTCACGTTTTTGCATCGCCGATCCCGACAAAAATGACCCCAATCCCTCCCCCTGACAAACACAAAATATCACGCGATCCTGTGCTCTGCACAGCAGCCAAGTTCACGTGGCCGTCATTGTCGGTGTAGTCTATCGCATCTCTGATGTGCAATTTCAAGTCGAAGCCTGTGGCCTGCACTCGGGCAAGCAAGACGCAGCGAGATATGTGCTTTCGGCTTGGTGAATGTGGAACCCCCCACCAAGGCTGGGTGAAAACAAAGTACCGTCACTGAAATTCGTGGTCGGCTGGGAGGCAGTGATCACCAGACATTTCGTCAGGTGAGACGTTTCAGTGCAGGCCAGATAATGGGCACAACACACACCTTGAGAGTGTTGAGTAGCTGCTGGATCTTGGCGGAGACTTTTCCCTGGCGCTCCTGCGGAAGCTCGAGCCCCGTCACGGCGCCCGTGTGACCGACGCGCACCGACTGCGCGTGCGCCGGCTGCGCGTTGTTGTAGCGATTTCTGAAAGATGTCACGAACCGAAAAATCAGAAGGGAGTCACACTCAATATTACTGGGGCCAAATCATGCAACTTTCCTCTGACCAACTGACAGATTTTCACTTGTGTGGGACGAAAATGAGGCTGTGTGCGAACCTTTCGGCCTGCCTGCTGGTGTTGGTGTCACTGGTGATGTCAGGTGGCTGCTGCGGCTGCGTGTGATGTTGAGCTGCAACGACAGAGCAACACCATCACAGTTGTTTCCACAAACATCGAGCCAACTTGGGCAATGACGCGCGTTGACTCCAAATCTGAAAGCAGGCAAGTAGTGTTTCTGGTGTCTGACAATGTGTGCGACTGACATTTTTTACTGAATTTTTTTGCAAAAAAAAAAAAATTGCACAAAACTTGTTTATTCCTCTTGTATGTTACTCTTGTTCATTCCCTTTTCTCTTGAAAGATTGGAACAAATAACAGCATCACGTTGGGACAGACAGATCAAATCCATGCAAAGTACCGGCAGCAAACGTTCACAGGCATCAAAAGGAAACGAACAGTTGCAAGAACACGACAATATACATCGATGCAGCAGAAACATCCAACACTTGGCGCAGTGCACAGCTGAATCACACTCCTCGGTCGCCTCTCGCGTTTTCCGAGTGAACGTTGGCAATGTTACAGTTGACAAGAAACGCTGAAAGAGTGTTGTATGAAACCTTGGTACGCCAGTCGAAAAAGGCTTGATTTAGCGTCATCCTGAGGAGAAGAGTAATTCCATTTGCAGCCCCATAATGTGTTAAAACCTTCTACGAAAGAACCTTCTTTGCTGTGCACCAAAGGTTGCAAAACTTCGAACGTATGCCGTAGTTTCAAAGAATACGGTGGAAGAACAAAAGACATGTGAGGTTTCCGAGAGCACAAAATGCAAGTCTATGATCATAAGAACTGAGTTAAAAATGAGCAAAACCAGAACTGAAATGCACGGCGCCCAGCGCGCACGTTTGTGAGGTCAGAAACAATCAAACATCAACACCTGAGACTGACGTCTCGAGCCCAGGTGCACAATGTCCACCGTGCACAATTCACATCTACAACAAATAACCGCGTCGGCGGGACCGTTGAGGACCGGGTGTGAATGAAGGTCAGCTGGAACGCGGGAGCCTCCCATTCCACGAATACATTGCCAAAGCCATGCTACGAACAGGTGCTACACAAAAATGCTCGTAGTTCACTCTCGAGACACTGAATGTGCAAATCCACTGAACTTCCTCTGGTTGGTGTGTGTGGGGGGGGGGGGGCGGGTTGGACAGGGCGCAAACCCTTTCTTCGGAGAGGGGGGCGGGAGAGCAGGAAAAGGGGCCGACAGAAACCGGAAACTGAAGGACGCAGCACTTGCCCCTCGCAGGGCCAGATTTGGGGTTTGCGCATCAGAGTTCCGAGAGTAACTACCAACTGGTTCACAACACTGAAATGACAACCGGAAATGACAAGTTAGAAAGAAGCATTCGGATTGGTCGGTTTACCTTCCTCGTGGCGTGCAAGGGCGAGACGCACAACATCCGCAACAAGGTCACTATTTTGACCGTGGCGGTGGCCATGTCCTGCAAACACCAAATCCCAACGCAAGTAAGTACGATTAGGACATGGCTGGTCCAGAGTTTGGGTCACAACACGAGAGGGCTGGTGCATCGTTCGACTCTCGGCTAGCTGGCTGCCCCGGTGGAACTTGAGCAAAGGGTTCGTGATAAGGCAGGCCTCATCTCTCATACGTAAAGCGTACCAGCAGAGCCAGATCGAACGATGTCAGCAAAGTTCTCAGCTCAGGAGTTGCGCCACGAATTCCAATCAGTTCTCTCCGATAAACACAAAAACAGCACACAAATTCAGCAAAGGACCCGTCAGTACATTTCAGCAATTGGCTCCCGTCCCGAGCTGAGAAACTGGTGGCACACAATTCTTGTTAACAAACACATCACAGTGACATGACAGAGTCAAATCACATCATTTAGCCAAAGCAATCCGGGACTGTTAAAATTAAGTTCGTTCACTTGTGCCAAAATTTAGGACTCTGCCTGTGAGTATTCCACAGTGCAGGAACAGTGCCATATAGCAATCGGTCAAATCTTGAGCAAACTGGATTCTCCGCCGGCTACGGCCAAACCAGTTCGGCTTTCCGGTTAGTCACCATCACCACGAAGGTTCTTGTTGCAACTTGCATTCCTCTTTATACACAACAAGACGCGGCAGTGGGGCAACGATGAACTGGGCGAAAACACTGCAAAGGAACAACGGCGCGCACTTGCAGGCAGACCTCCAAGCGGCTGCATGTATTCTGCAAAAAACTGCACCAAAATTTCAGTCCTGTGAATGGAAGCATGACGCTATGAAGCACTCACTGGTAATACTAGGCTCTGGGTCACGTGCCAACAAGTCAGCTAAAAAGGCTGAAACTAACAGGCTGTATGAAAGGAAGGGCCGAACAAGTCCTCTACGCCAGATGGGGCAATGCAGAAATGAACGGAGAAGGCTGGGATCGACACAGCACCAAAGACTTCTGCTGACACTTACGGTGAGAAGGGGTGTGGTGCTTCATGACGTCAGCGAGGGCGCTGCGAGCCGTGTTCCCAGGGATGCTGATGTTTGCATAGATTGCGTTCGCGACGCCGCCAGCCTGAGACGCCGGTGGTTGTTGGGAGGCGCGCCCGCCGCCGCCGCTGCTGCCGGGGCTCGAGTCGGAGCTGTGCGGCATCTGCGCGCGACTCGACCGGTTCGAGGAGCGCAGCTCGTCGCGCTCGTCGAAAATGCTGTCGTCGTCCGAGGAGGAGTCTGTTGCGAAACAAAGGACGGAAACACAATACTTGAGTGACACAATCAAGAACTGAAAATTTGCAGCGCTTTTTGTCCACTTCCAGCTGCTAAGTATGTTCTGAATTGCTGTAAAATTCATGAAAGAAGCTTCGATGGCAGCATGTCATGGTACGTCGGTACGATTGCCAAAAGTGCACGACCATTCAAGTGTAGCAAGGTGTTACAGAACCTACGAAAGTGAAATGTGACTACAATTGGAGGGTTCCACAACATTTGCTGTTTTTGAAGTGACTTTTGCTTGGATCACCGAATTCGGCGAATTGAAAGCATCTTCGTACACGATTAGTTGCGAAAGCCAGGGGAACAAAGTCAAATTTTAAGCAATGTTTGGACAAAGGGTGCACGATGAATTAAATCTACACTTAACCACAAATTGTGCTATGATGCAAATTGTGCTATGATGTAAAATGAAAGAAATCAATTTCATAAGGACAACAAATGACGCTTCAACAAAATACGTTTCCAAGACGAAAAGAAGTTCGTTTTCTGAACGAAAATTGTTCTGTCGGCCGGTCGTGGCTCCGATACGCCAAGAAAACAAACAACGGGTTTAAAATCATGCTGTGTGAGACATTTGAGTCCCTGTTCTGCATGGATCTAGGATGTGAGGGACGAATATGGTGAAATGATTGCCTTATTTTCCGAGATTTTCTAGGACGAGTGGGAACCCTGAATTCGGGAAACGAAATCGGAAGACGTGCACGAGTGCAGTTTCATGATGGTAGGGTGCCCAAAGCAGCGGAAGGTGGATTTTTCCTTCCCTTTTGCAGCGTCTGGTTGTGGTGGATGGCGTGGGACAAGAGATTGAATGTTAGTGGCATACACACATTCAAGCAAGCTTGTACCGGTGGCCTCTGTGGTGCGGCGCGGCAGCTGCGGGTGGTAGACCGCCGACGTGCGCTTCGACGGCATCGGAATGTGCTGCTTCTTGGAGTGCAGCGCCAGCGCCTGCATCACCGCCTCCGTCCGGATCTCTGCAAGTAGAACAAGGCGCGATGAGACAGCGAACAGTGTGCCAATGTGTTCAACAAACCTCTCGCGGTGACTGTGCCTTCGAATATCTCGAACATTTCGTGCATACATGTCCTGATCAACACTCACCTGATTGTACATTTCCACAAAAACCGGGTCCACCAAAATCGCGCAAACTGTTGGTCTAGTGTTGTTCGAGCACAACAAACTCTACACCAATTTGGTGCTATCTTTCTCGCAGACTAACATCTCGGAATAGATTCTACTGTCCAGTGACAAGAATACATGAGCTCAGTGTCCGGGTCACTTTGTCATCACGTTGGCACCTCTGCTACAGACTTGGCCAAAATATGATACTGAGTTGCACATTGTTCAAACTGCGAAAAATTGTTCTGGATAAATGTGCTCAGTAAAGATGCTGTGTGCGACCACGACATTTCATCCCTCCCCCGTGTGACCTCAGTCACAACAAAATCGGAGGAAACAAAACACCGCAGGATGGAATGTGTGTGTCCGAACTGTTGTCTGACAAACTTGCAACACACGTTTTATCAAGAAGCGTTTTATTATTTCTTGAGATGACCAAAGTTGAACCTTGGGGGAGGGGGCTTTAATTATTTTTGAAGTTGCAAATTCCGTTCCCTCAATTCATCAATCGATCGACTCCAGGAGGTGCTGCCACCTCGCGGCAAATTTTTCCCAGCTGCCCAAAAAGACACTCCTCACTCCTCTCTTTCACAAACAAAACTGGGTCTGAAAACAAATACAGCTCAAGCATAATACAGTTTCGTTCGGGCAGCGAATTTGCACAAACCTTGACCTCCAAAAAACTAATGGCGATTATCCACGAGAGATATGCCATTATGAACGCCCACAGTGTCCCTCCAGGGTCCAACCTGCCCCAAGGCTTTTCCTGGTATGCCCTTTGGTACGCGACGAAATCTCTCTTGTCTTGTGTTGAAATGGTCCAGATCTTTGCGTTACATTTGTTAACCAGTGTGCAAGGTGGGTTTGGCTTGAACCGTCGGCCAATCCGCAACGGCAAGGATTCAAAAGCCAAAAGCTTTATCTTGTTGATCTTTCGACACCTGTCTTTGGTGTGCCTGCCACGATGACAAGGAAAGTTGCGTCCCTTCCCCGTGACAATTCCAAATGCTGGTGCACGAAATCATCAGGTAAATCTCCCAGGTCACTGAGCACGCACCACGGCGGTGGCGGCAGGACTCACTCACCCGAATGGTAGCGGTTGTCCTCGCGCGTGAGGCGGCGGTGCGCGCGCCGCTGCGCCGCCGTGCTCGGACTCGGCGCCACGCCTCCTCCATGACCTGCAATGGGAAGCGGTCCAGCTCAACAAACGACTCTGCTGGCCCAATTTACCCAACACCGAATTGTTGTCTGTCTCACTCCACTCCTGGCTGGCTCAACCAGATCTTGATGCAAGTTCCACTTCGGTTCTTTGTGTCCTTTGTGTCGCGCCATTGGTGCAAGATTGTGCTTCGTTTTGTTCTAGGATTCAATGATCTTTGAGAGCACTACAAAAACTGTTGTCCAATAGATTTGGGCTGCTTGTCGTCAACTGTTTGCAACTTACCTGAGCTGGGTTGCTTGGTGGCATAAGGAGCAAGCAGTCTGGCTCGCTTCTTCTCAAACCCCTTGCTGGTGATGTCTCCTGCAAAAACAACAGGATGGTGTTGATCAGAACTGGTGACGGTCTGGCGGACGTGGTCTGGAAAAACGAAACACTGTGTCAGTGGCTGGACTCGGTACACTGGTAACTGCACAGTGTACTGACCACTGCAGGTGCAACACATCTCGTACCACAACGCACACACACACACACACACACACAAACACACACACACACACACACACACACACACAGAATGTTGAATTCCTGAGGTCCAACACTGTCTTTAGTTTCATGTCCTCACAACAAGAAATTGAGCTTTCGTCGACTCATTGAGTACACACAAAGTGGGATAACACAAAAAGAACAGCCTCTCAATTTGTTAACAGCAGGCCAATGACTTCTCTACAACCAGGTGTCTGCAGCTATTGTGTGCGGCTCACTTGCTGCAGACACAGATCGTCTGACTTGTGTCTGAAGTCAAATGTCAAACGCATTCGGGAAAACATATGTTGCGACTTCTGCCTGTGTGTTCAGGACTATGAAGTTGAGTTTTGCATGGGTTCGTTTTTGTTTGCTGTCTGTCCTTCCAGTTTCGCTCATTTGTTGCCCTGGAGCAAAAACGATGTGAGGTCAACCAGAATGTACACAATTCGCGTTGTCACTCCAGAACCAAGCACTTACGCTCACGTACTGGGTCAACCCGCCCTGCAGACAACAAAAAATAGATCTAGAGATCGGTGATTTGAACCCGCGATCTATATCTACCAGATCTAATTTGCATACCACCTTTCACCTCAATTTTCTCAGCCCACAGAGGACCTATCAGAAAACCGCCTGTACCATTCA
>JAAUXT010023935.1_pt1 | contig 19605 bp, 20 predicted proteins | sample 7278171 | NCBI WGS metagenome assembly JAAUXT01 (sample SAMN14350112, study PRJNA611818) | marine sediment metagenome | isolation source: surface marine sediment (1.8m) | place: French Polynesia: Moorea | collected 2018-08 | reverse complement strand
TGGGCGAGGTCAGTGAACCAGTGGACTGGGCGAGGTCAGTGAGTCAGTGGACTGGGCGAGGTCAGTGGACTGGGCGAGGTCAGTGAACCAGTGGACTGGGCGAGGTCAGTGGGTCAGTGGGCTGGGCGAGGTCAGTGGACTGGGCGAGGTCAGTGAGTCAGTGGATTGGGCGAGGTCAGTGAGTCTGGATTGGGCGAGGTCAGTGCCCCCCTAGGGGAACTGCACGGCATCGCAAGCAGAGGGAGGGGAGGGGGTCGCAGAAATGCAAGAGCACTGCAGAGTGTTGTGTCTCCAACGACGAGGAGACTCCATGAGCTGCACACACCGCGGAGTCACAGCCAATAGCGGCGCTTTGTTGAGTCACGTGGGGTTACGCGAGCACCACCGCCACGCCTCAAGCGTTCAGTTACAGAAGCTGCGTTTCTGCCCCCAAGTAGGTAGTCTCCGAGCCTTACACAAAGAAATGCACCTCAGGTCTGAATTTTCTTCTTTTCTCTCGCAGGTGACGAATAACGTGGTCGGGTTCATGGTGCGGGAGGTGCTCGTCGGAGCCGACGTCTGGACCGAGCAACTCACGAGATGTGCGAGAAACTTTCAGGGGTTTCCACATTGGGTGACGCGCGGTCGTTTTCATGATGTCGGCGTCAAAATTTAACATTGCATCCAATGGTGGAATTGTTGACGTCAGCACAAAAACGACTGCGCGTCAACCTGAAAACTCCTTTCCTTACCTTCTATTTTGGCGTCATGTGTGCAAGATTTCTTCAGTTTCAATTTTTGTGACGCTTTTGAAACCAGTTGGTCTTTGAGTACCTCCGGGTCAGAGCCTTGTCAAGACCAGCTCTGTTCCCAAAATCAGAGATTAGGAGCCAAACTCAAGTTTGACAGCAGGGTTTTCACACAGGCAGAGCGGCGTCAGGATTTGTTGGCATCAAATTTTTTGACACGCGTGCATCAAGTTTGATATGATGCCCAATGGAGAGCATCAAAAAGATGGTCCAGTCCATTCCTGGCCTCGCATCAAAAGTTTGACTCCGCGTCATCTGTGTGAAAACCCCTATTGTTGCATCTCGATTCCTTGGACACATTGTTGTGTCATTGCAGACGAGACGTCGGGGCCTGAGTTCTTCGCTGCGCTGGGAGAGACCTTCTCCTTCACCGTGTACGCCAAGCAGTCTCCGCAGGAGCTCCTCTTCATACAGCTGGCGCGCCATCTGGGGTGGGGCCACGTCAGCCAAGTCGTCCTGTGAGTTGTCAATACTGTGCTGTGTGCCAATTCTTGGAAATTCTTGCTTTCCTCACCCTGTCTCATTGGACACGGGGGGGGGTTAGTAAACAGCCCGCAAGCCTGGAAACGTAAAACGCAAACGTAACTTCTGGCTTGTTGTGACAGTCAAAAGTTGTGTTTGTCTTTGCATTTCCAGGTTGTAGGCTGTTTGCTAAAACTCACCATTGGTGCATTTACGTAGAATTCAGAGGTCACGGGGAGTTTTAACAAACGGCCCGCAACCCTGGAAATGCAAACATAACTTGTGGCTGTTGTAATTGTCAACAGTTACGTTTGGGTTTGCGTTTCCAGGTTGCAGGCTGTTTGCTAAAATTCGCCGTCTTAGGTGACAACGCAGCCCGTCACAGATGCATGGCACAACACAGTCTTTATCTGATGAAAGTCTATTTGTGCGAAGTCCCTTCAGGGCGAAGCACCATGTGGTAGTGCAGTATATGGCGAGGTGGATAAAATGTCCCCTGCCCCCTCCCCCTAACCCCCTCCCTAACCCCCTGCCCCCAAAACCCTCCACCCCAAACCCCCCCACCCCTGGACCACCCTGCAGAAGACAAGGAGGACAAGGAGGAATCGGTGACATTACCGGCAAGGAACTTTGCACTGCAGTTGCCTTTAGCACTGCTTCTTGTTTCTTTCAGTGAGATGAGGAAGGTGCGGACCATCAGCCCCGACCTGTGGGTGAGCAGCGCCTCCCGTCTCGCGGACAGAGACCTCAGGCCCTGCTACGCCTTCTGGGGCTGGGACCTGTCCGCAGACCTCGACTCAGAGGTCAGTACTGTGGAGGGGCGGGGTGAGGTGAGGTAGGACAGGGCTGTGTGGGCAGATGAGGGGAGGAGTACAGACCTCAGGCCCTGCTACGCCTTCTGGAGCTGGGACCTGTCCGCAGACCTCGACTCAGAGGTCAGTAACGTGGAGGGGCAAGGTGAGGTGGGAGGGCTGGGGTGGGTAGATGAGGGGAGGAGTAAAGAGCTGAGGCCCTGCAACGTCTTCTGGGGATAGGACCTGTCTGCAGACCTCGACTCAGTACCGTGGAGGGGCGGGGTGAGGCTGGGCAGTTCGATGGGGCGTCCCGTCCATGGATGTCCCATGTAGGGAATGGCTCATGGAGTGGTCCGGGGAGCTCCCGTCCTGTGAGGTGTGTCTGCATGCATTGAAAATGTGCTGGAGCAGTTTGCAGGGCGGCCTGTGCAACTGTGCTGTCAGTGGTGGTGTGTCCGCACCCTGAGGTGAGGTGGGAGGGCTAGGTGGAGCGGGACAATCTTGATAGGGGGTGGGGTCGTCAGGATAGGGACAGGACGGGCAGAAGGGAAGTTGAGGCTCTGCCAGGTCTTCTGGGCCTGAGGCCTCCCCACGGACCTGGACTCGCAGGTTCATTCTGCTTCACCTCAGCAACGTGTGGTGGCGAATCGTACAGGAGGGCCATGTCTCGCAGACAAATTTGTAGTTTGGCGCAATTTCAGCAATGAGCTGCTGCAAGGGGTTTGACCTTCGTGCACCACTCTTGGATTTCCTCTCCCCTTTCTCACTGACAGATTGGGAGTCTGACCCCATACCTGTTCCAAGACGACATCACGGTCACGTGGGCGCCGAACCGCACAGACTTCATCCTGACCCTGTTCCCCGCCGCCGACAGAGAGGTCAGTGCTGCCGTCAGGGAAACTCCAGCTGACGCACGCTGTCTGATCCAGAAGAATCTGAACTGAAGCGCAAGAATAGGGCAGGGCACCAAAAGGTTGACGAAGCCAACCTAAATCAGGATCTGTCTGAGTGAGGTCGTCAATTTTTTTCTGCAAGTGAAAGATAAAGTTCTGAATTGTGTGAGTTCTGTGAGAACCTGGGAATTCAGTTTGAGTTTCGAACATGCAGACGCGTGTGTGAAGGACATGCAAAGAAATCATATTGAAGTCGTGGCAGTCTGAAGCACTGTGTCAATCTGACTCGCATTTCACATGATTTCAGGCTCCAGCGAAGGTGGATATGGACACATCACTCGACAACTACTGGAGCGGGGGCCTGACCAGACTCACCATCACCCCACTGTGAGCAGGCAGGGGTCCAGGGGCTCAGGGGTCAACCCTCATCCTCAAGCCCCCAACCCCCAATCCAAAAAGGACGCAGCAATGTACTCGCTGATGCTTTCCGCATGGGCTAAGAAAGTGAGTGAACATCTGTCGGGCCCAGGGTCCAGTGACCCGTGGATCTCAACAAACAAAAAATGACCCCTATAATTGCGCCACAAACGATGAGCACGTTCCTTGAGGAGTCTTCTTTGTCAAAACTTGTGTCGAATATGGAAATGCCCGACGTCCGCACAGGGTCGACCCCTCTGACCAGACCCTGGGCCTGCTCCTGGATGCACAGAATGACGGGTGAACCAAACTGATCCTGGGACAACGAAGCCGCTTATGAGTCAAACAGCAGAAAATGCACGGAAACTGAACGTCGTGGATCCAGACGCAACGCACTTGCCTTGATTTTCTGTTTTGTGTCGCTTTGAGCAAAACTCCGTTCGCAGTGGGACAAAGGACAATGGCTGTGAGAAACAACAAACGTTTCTATGTTTGATCGTCTTATGAGCTGCAGGCGATCAGGGGTTTTCACACAGAAGATACATCAAAATTTGGACGCGAGGGCAGGAACGGACTGCTGGACACTTTTTTGACACTCTCCATTGGGCATCATGTGAAATTTGACGCCGGCGCATCAAAATTTTGACGCTCGCGTCAAAAAAATCTGACGCCGCCGTGCCTGTGTGAAAACCTTAAATGTTGTTCGTATCATAGCAAGTTACTCAGGGTATATTTGGAATTCTGGTACAGGTGACTCGAACCTCCGCTTGTGTTCTCAGAGGGAATCTCTGCACCAACCCCACTCACACCGCGTGAATTTGTGATGGCAAAACTTCTCTGGGACATGTTCGTGTGTTGTTCCGTGTTGAGTGAATGAATTGCGTCCAGGGAAGGTTGGCGCTTGCAACGCGGTCCTGGATGCGGATGCCAGGTTGGGAGGGAGGGACCTGGTCCTGACCAGGGTTCGACCGGGCGGATCTGACTCCTTGAAACGTGCTTCGTGAGGACTTCTGGACGCATTATTATGGGCACCGGGAGTGACTTGCTGAAACGTACTGTGTATGGACTTCTTGGGGAAATTTTTTGGGCACTGGGAGTGAACGGGGCGAAGGACCCCACTCACGTGGTTCCGCCGGAGGAGCCTGACCTGAAACGAAAACCTGATTGGTCAACACTTTTTGATCCGGTGCGTGGAGAGTGAAGTTACGCGCACTTTAGTCCGCGGAACCTTCCAGAAACGCAACTGAGCTGCATGCACCAGTAGGTGAAAACCAGGGTCCAAAAGTTCCAAATAGAACTTTGTTGTTGTCCCTCCCACATCCAGTTTTGTGAAAACACTCAGAATCCTTGAAATTTCTTTTTCCAGAACTGGCCCAAGGGATGGTTCTTAAACCCCAGGCCTCCTGTGATGTTGTTTCCTTCGCCCTGTGTGCGCACTGCGTCAATCTGCGCATGTCACATCAATTGATGCAGACGATCGTGCAAATCGTATCATTCTGCGTGGACCAGCGTCAAATTTGACGTCATGCGCAGTCTTGACGTCTCCCGTGTGTAAAAATCGCGCATTTCGCACAGCGCCTGTAGATCTGGTAGAACTCGAGCATAGATCAGCGTGTGAATAGAGCGCGGAGACTCGATACGCTCCAGCGACCCCATTGAGCGCACGGGTCAGGAGTCGCGACGCTGTGAGAACGCCGCCGCGCGCGGCAACGTGACGACGCGCGACGTACGAGGCCGCTGCCCCGGTGTCTCAGGACCAGAGCACGACCGTAATATTTTCCGACGTCGTGCTGTAGTCCTGAAATTTCAGGACCATAGCATGACCAAATAGTGTGGTTGTGCTGTGGTCCTAAAAATTCAGGACCACAGCATGACCAAATAGTGTGGTCATGCTGTGGTCCTGGTCGTGCTCTGGTCCTGTTACACCGGTCCAGGGTCCTCAGGGCTGGAACCACGCGACTACCCCTGGAAAACGCTCCGCGTGACCCCCCCCCCCCCCCACGCAAATTTTTGTGAAAGATCCTGAAGGATGTCCTTTTGCCCTGCAGCACGGGGCGAAACCATACACTCGTCAGGATCTCAAAAGTTTCCTGGAGATGGATTCCTTTCCGGGCGGAAGGAAGGTTGAGTCGAATGGGATCAGCAGAATCGGTGTTTCACCCGTATAAGTTTGAGGTGGCAAACAGACGCGCTGAATGCAGCATTGAAAGAGTCCGTTTTTGAGAGTGTAGGCTTCCTTGGGTACAGCGTATTGTTGTGGGTATGACTTCAGATTCGAGGTAGGCCACTGTGAAAACTTGCTGCGGACTTGCTCCGAATTGCGCTGGTTTGTTGAGTAGTTCTCTGTGTTGAGTCAGTTGAACTCATTGTTTACATTTTCCCTCCACGTGACACTGTCTGAACAATATCTCAACACCGGAAATCAACTTTGTCTGGGAGGGTCAGCTTCCGGAACCATGTTGTTGTTTTCGGGTCGGGGGGCGTTTGCTGAACCTTGCCGTGGATTGGTGGACTCGAGTCCGGAAATGGATGGTCAGCACCAATTGCCTCAGGATACGAGGTAAGTTCACTTCCGGTTCATCAGGATCTGGTCAAGCGGGGGGGGGACTTTTGGATGGGTTTGAGTGAGGGACGGCTGTCCCAGTCAGATCCACTCCGGTGTGACTCATAAAGAACACTGGATACTTCCCTGAAATCTTCTCGTATTCGTCCTTGTCAAACATAAAATTGGCCCCACCTTTCTTCCTCCAGGTATCCAGAAGCGGGTTCTTATTTTATGGGACGAGAGACCCTCGTTTTTGACCCGCATCCGACACATGAATGTTCAAATCAGTTATCACTCGAAAAATTCGCTGTCCAGCCCCCAATTACCAACTGATTGGCATTGGAAAAAAATTAGAAGAGGGGTTGGCATTGGAAAAAATTTAGAAGAGGGGTTTGCCAAATTTAGAATGTGAGAAGTTTGATCCACCTGGGAAAAGAACGGGATCCACAAATTATCACAGTCGCAGGGGAGGCCCAGGGGTCGGTCTGGGGGCAGCACCCTTCTGGGGCCTCGAATCAAATGTTGCGACAAGTTTTGCAGAATGGGGGAGGGGGAGAGGAGTTGTGGTTCCCAGGTGGGTCCAGGCAGCCGGGTCCCTCCGGACCCACGACAGACTAAGTTGCTCACAATGTCAAGGGCAGCCAGCTTCTCAGTCTTCTTTGAGCTGGAAAATTTGGAAGGACGCGTGAATACTCTTTTTGTTTGGAACATCACAGGCCCTGAACCCTTGTAACACAGGTCGTTTCGGGCTGGCCTCACCCCGTGACGTAGTCAGAGGGTCAAACCAATTAAACGTCCAAAAACAGTTCCTTCAATTTTTCATGGAAAACGCAAAAGCCACCTCCCCATCCAAAACGCCACACTAATTTCGCGTTTTTGTAACTTCAGGCAAACTGACGCTGGCGGCGCTCTTCTCGCGGCGCCTGTTTTCACGCTGCATAGCATCTCCCCGCACCGCCGTATAGACTGCGGTTTTGCGTGCGCAGGGGCCAGTTGTTCGGTGCGAGCTCTGTTGCAGTGACTGCCGCTCTCTGTGTGTTGGACGGGGACAGGCAGACAGGCACGGATTCAGACAGGCAACCCAATCAGACAGGAGGCAAGGTTCAGACAGGTGCGGATTCAGACAGGCAGTTCAGACAGGCAGATTTTGGACCAGACAGAAAGGAGGTGTGGCATTAGACAGGAAAAGGGGACTCAAAGCGACCCAGGACACGTTGGATTGAGACAAGTTTGCGGAGAAAGGTTTCAAAGAGATTGACAACTTTTTGGAACAACTTCAAATTGTCAACTTGAAAGTGATGAACTTGCAAAGGTGAAGACAGCGACTTTGTTGCAGATCAATTTCACAACAAGGGTTGAACTTCAGGTGAATTGAGTCTCTCTTGTCCCAAGTGATTTGCAACAAGAACTCGGTTCTGTTTGGACGCGCGCCGAGAGAACACTTCTTGTTGGGACTGCGGGAGGACTAACGTCAAGATTCGCGCGTACGTCGTGACGTCACGACGTCGGGAACTCAGAGGAGCTTCAGCCAATCAGAGGAGACGCAGCGCGGAAGCCTCTCTCCCCACAGCTCAGTCTCACTGCGTGAGTTATGAGTTTTGTCGTTGTTGGCAAAGCGACAGCAGATAGATCTCGCCTCTTCAGTCTGGGCTCATTTGGCGCTGCTAACTCAGTCTCACAGTCAGCGCGACGTGAAATTGGACCTGTAGCCCTGTGAACACGCTCGCAATAGGAAGGCCCTGTTTGAGAACTTTTTGAGTGGTGCTTCAGAGACTGGGAGGGGAAACAGGTGAAAAGTGTGTCTGAGGAAGCACTGAGGGTCATTGTACTGAGTACATAACTCAGTACTTGAAGACAGGAGATTTGTACTGAGAAAGACAGTTTGCACCTGGTTTGTGAACTGAGTACTGCTGGACACGGGTACCCGGTATAGACGGATACTTCGGTACACTTGGATTGCAAGAGCCACAAGCGTAGGATTCGTGTAGATATCAGCTCCAGCTGAGGCATCTATCTGGTTCATTGGTGTCATCTGGACCACAATTACGTCCACGCTGCAGGTCAGAAAGCCCACTTTTTGCAATTTCTGGCTTGGTCGATTTGCACAGGAATAATTGTTGTTATCTTCGTTACAACAAACATGCAATTCTGCAAAAGACAAATTTTCTACCCTTGACTGAAAAAAGTATTTTTGACAAAAAAGATCCAACACTGACAGCGCAAAGAAAGATAAGTCTTCTCTTCGCTATTGTCGCCGCATGAAAAACAGCCTCTGAACCTGAGGGGGCCTGCTGCACTCAGGGTGCGGATCCAACCCTGGAGTCCAACCCCCAACCTCACAGTCACACCTTTTTCCCAGAAAAGGAGGCTTGAGGCTGGGATCAGGTTCCACGGGATAGTGGGTGTCCGGTGGGGTGGGTGGAGTGCATGGACGGTGAGACCAGTGGAACAGTGGTCCAGCGTGCACCCAGAAGATCTTACCCCCAAAAACAGATGCTGCACCCCCTACTTTTTGGCTTCTGGTTGTGGCAAAAATTTTGGAGATCAAGAGTGGCCCCACCCCTCCCTGCCCTGACTCCACCCCTTCTCTCGCTCCCCGAGAACAGCCATTTGACAGCACAACTGCCCCTGGCTGACAGTGGCAATACGCTACTGTACATACACCTCTGTCACAGTCGTCTTACAATTGTACGTTTCAGACACCTGCCTGGGCCTCGAGGAGGAAAAACAAATGAGCGAAAAACAGGTTCCTCGGAAAAAGAAGTGAGGACCAAGGACAGCGCGTGCGCATTCAAGGGGCACCCGAATCCTCGTTGACCTGCCAGACTTTTTGAAACTCAGGTCTTTCTTCGTGCTTGACAGACTTTTTGCCCATTCATGAGTGCGCGTGAGTGACGGGGAATACGCACTTGTGCACCAGGAACTATTCTGCGAGCTGACTGGGAGTGTGTATGTGTTGAAATACGCACGGAGCTTCTCCATTCAAACCTCACACATCTTGTGTTTCGCCACGGTGCACAGGACTCTGCACCCAAATTTATCCACAAAAAGTCCAGAACTCCAGGACCTTGGACTTGAAGAACCTGAACTTTTGCCTTGATGGTAGGGATCACCTAGCAACCAAGAGAAACTTGCAACGACTTCCTAGCAACCAGAAGCAGCTGACAACGACTTGACTTCGCGAGGACACAACCAACAAGATGAGCTGGTGTTGCTGTGCAGTGGTGCTGGTGTTGCTAGGGGTGACGGCGCGCGGTTGCTACGGAGCTGCGTTGCCAGGGAGCGGGACGCAGGCAGGAGCAGCGGACACTCCGTCTGAAGCGGCCACGCCTGGAACGGACGGAAGGGAGGGTCAGGTGAGTCGATTCACGCTTCACAATTTTCCTGGTCAGAGGTACACTGGATGGTTGTTGCTTGGATTCTCTCCACCGATCGCTCGTTTGTTCTCGACCCGAAATCTCATTGTTGGCAGTGGGTGGTCACCTTGTATTGCGTTGGATCGATTACCCGAGTTATTCCGCAGTGAGAACGTTTCCTGGTACTGAGAGATCAGCTGCACATCCTGATTCATCCCAGTGAAGTATCAATGGGATTTCCCTGGTTGGAGTTGCTGTGTTCTTCAGCGCCGTCCTTGCAACATGGACAAGTCACACAGCACCGTCCTTGCAACGTGCACCTGGGATTACAGCGTGTAACAACACCAGACTTGCAGCCCCAGGTCTTCGTTGCAAGGACGGCGCTGCACGCGTCACGTGGACTGCACTGCAAGGATGGCGCTGATGGGTGTCCTATTACGATTGCGAAGCTGAGTCAGAGCTGCTGACTCAGCGGGATTCGAGCCCCGGATCCACAGCTGCTTATCACCTGTTACACTGCGAGCCCAGATAACAGGTGTGCAGGGCCGGGGAGCAGGTGGGAACAGAACAGGATCCTGGAGCCTGGACTGTGATAGGCAATTTAGTTTGCTTTGCGCACTCAACCTTGCAAGTTCTCCACTGACCTCCAGATCCATGAGGTGTTTGTTTGAGCGAGTAGATCTACATGTCGCAAGTGTTCGTATCTCGCTCGTAACTTGAACTGAGAAGTGGAAGCGAACACTTTCCTTGCGCGATCATGCAACTCTGATCACGATCACAATCGTAGTACGAGAAACACACCACATGAAAGGAAGTTCTCTTTCAGCCTTCTGTGCAACACTGCGGTTGGTGGTCCGTGTTTGCCCCGTAACAGGGGGGGGGGTCATTGCAACAGGAACATGGGAGATTTGATGGGGAGACCTGAAAGGCTGCTGCAAAGGTTGTTCTTTTGAGACAGCACGCACATATTCGCACACACACACACACACACACACACACACACACACACACACACAACTTCACACGTGCACAAGTGCACAAGCAAGTTCAACAGGAGAAAAACCTGTTTGTCACTTCAATGCAGGAAGGTGTGCATGGACTGTTGCTTTCAAACGTATCCTGTCCTCAACCCCCATAGTTCTGTAAATTTATACGACAATTGAAGTCCCCCCGCAGGAGAACGCAGCCCCTAAGTTACGGTACCAAACCAGCACTACATAGACACATGAAGTTGTATCCACGGCCAGGTATCTACGGAAGCGTAACCCATGGAGACGCAGCGTAGCATGGCAGTAGATTGTTGTCACTTAGATCATTGCTGAGCACTTCCTACAGTGATACAGTGCTGCACTGTGAAGAATGGAAAAAGTCTTTTGCTCTGAAACGCGTTTTTGGTTTAGTGCCTCAGACAGTCTGCAGAACTTGGGGTCGTGCTTGCAGTGGTTCATTCAAAACCACAACGGGACCACGTGATCAAACAGGGGGACGTGGACAAAGCTGTTGCTTCTGCAGTGAACCGAACGCAGACTAACTATGCTGCAACGTAAGGGGATCGCGTCTCGTACTCGCACGTGCTCGTCTTTGGAATCGAACGCAATGGGTGAAACGGAGGTGCTGCGTCTTTCGCAAGTGAAGAAAAGTCCGTGGAAGTTGCACAGACCTCCTGCGCACTCGCTCTCGTCCCCAGCATCGTCAGCACAGCGCCTCGTTCTCACAGTTCCCGCGACTCCCCCACAATAGAATCTACATCTGCCCCACTTGTACTGATAAATGTGCCTCCGTTTGAAAGCCATTTAAACTCGCTGCTACAGAGATCCAAAGTCTTCTTTAAAAACTGCGAGCGTTCAACTTTTCAAGCCCATTCAAAGTCTCTTTTCATGTTTGAAAAGCCAAATCTCCTGTTTGAGGCAGTGGTTCGCTGTGTTGCTCTTTTCTGGGCTGCGAAACACGGAACTGTGGTGTGAAGTGTTTTTGCAACAAGACTCGTGCGGCACTGGCTTATTATGCGCACAAAACACAATTCAAATTTTGTGTGTGTGCAACAAAACGCACGCATTGTGCAACAAAACGCACGCATTCCACCACCTGAGCAAGATGGGGGTTCTAGAATTCAGCAGCGAGTGCGAATACTTTAGATCTGCAAGGTTCTGCATCAGCAGCCCACGCAGGACCTGAAACCATCAGGTCCCCAGATGTCCAGGGTTTCGGTGGCTTCTGCAGCCTCATCCTCTGTCCCCCTGGATCCGCAATGAAAACCCGCGAAGATGGCACTGCTCCAAAGTCACTTCCTTTGCGATTGCATGAGAAAGGAGCTGAACGACTCGTTTTGCGGCGCTCCCTGTGAGACCCGTCCGCGGCGACGGCGGCGGCGGTGACGGAGGGGCCCGAACCGTGGCGAGACGATGACGACCCGTCGCTGCCTCGCATCCCTCACACAGGGCAATTTGCTGTGTGCAGCGAGCCTGGGTATACACAAATTAGCGTGAGCACGGGTTGCTGCAAAAATGAGCAACCATCAGATTCTACGAGGCAGCAGGGAGGGACTGGGCTCAAGGTCCGGCTGGTACTGCAGTCAGACGCTGAACGCTGTGTTTGCGAATGCAATTGGTTTGCAATGGGCCACCAGCGGAATCCAAGGTCCTGCACCGTGTTCATTTCCAATGCGTGTTGCGCAGAAGGCAGGGGTGGAGTTACCTGAGCCAGATGCCACTGTCGCGCATGGTCCAATCCAGCAGTTTTGCCTCCCATTGGACGCGCTTCGAAACCACCGCAGAAGGCGTGCAACATGCACTATCTATTTCCAACAGTGCAAATTCGTAGCCTTAAGCACTGACAGTACGGGGATACTGTTTTTACGGTCCTGTGTGCAAAACAGGGTTGTACTTAAGTATGGTGTGCGCAAACTACATAAATACTGCACTGCGTTCATGGAGAAACTATTTCCTTGGTTTGATGGCCCGATGATTTTGTGTCTCTGTGCGCGTACCTCTGATTATGTGAAATGCATACCCTCACACAACGCTACCAAACGCAGGTCCTTTCAACAAGTTTGCTTCCGGGCAACCGAACACAGTTGTGTGTGACAAGAATTGAGAAATTGTCCCGTGCAATAACATGCAATAACCCTGAAGTCATTGAAAAGCAAGAATTTCCCAGGCAGTCAGGCACAGAAAATTTGACAATGGATGACATTTGATTCTCATATTTTGGCGCACACGAAATCTCTCTCTCTCTCTTTCTCTCTCTGTCCCTCTCTTTCTTCCTCTATCTGTCTCTCTCTTTCCTCTCACTCTCCACACACAAATTTGCCCATCTGGAACCAAGTCCTGGTATCATCTTGAGTGGAACGGGCTCATAGAGAGAGAGACAGAGAGAGACAGGCAGACAGAGAGACAGAGACAGAGAGACAGAGACAAAGAGAGTTAGTTCTGGGCAAAAAGGAGTCTCACAGATCTATGTACTGTGCTGAATGTCCCAACCTAGGTCGAAGTAAAAAAGGCGCTGAAATAAATTTTGACGCGCATGTTTTCCTGTCACGTCTTCCGTACTCGCGGCTGTTCCTGTGCCTGAGCTTCTGTTTGTTCAAAGCCACTGCTGTTTTCAACGCAGGGCACTTAGTCCCCGGAAAACCAAATTTTGACGAATTGTCACTTTAGATTCTGCTGAGACAGATAGATAAATGGGAAATCTATTCACAGTGGGTCTGAAGGATCCAACCAAAAGTGCAAATATTTGAGTTCCTTCGAGCATTGACGGCGGTTTGATTGTGTGCTGCAGAGATGTGAGGGGTGGATCCAGGCAGATCCAGGTACGTGTGTGAGACGGCTGAGTCTGATCTTAGTTGGACAATACAAAACTGAGAGGTAGGTATCAGAGTGGTAGATCCAGGTGCGAAAGGTCGGCAGATCCAGTGTGAGATCCAGCCTTTAGCGGTTTTCACATCAGTGACGGCGTCAGCTTTTTCTGTCGTCGATGGCAACTATTCTTGACGATATCAAATAATGGTCTGGACCTCATTTGACACCCACCAATTGAGAATCAGGTTGAATTTTGACATTGACGTCAAAATTCGGCAGTCGACATCAAAGTTTTGACACCGACAGTACCAATATGAAAACCTCTTGTCCTGGTTCTGCTGTGAAAGTTGACAACTGGTCACGTCAGGCGTCGCCACGTGACCAAAAGGATCCGCCTCTACCACAACAATTGCAGTCCCAATGTGCTGAATGAGACACTATGAAGGCCTTGGCTTCATGGATGTTTGCAAAAACACACAGTCACTCCAGACTTCTTCGTTAAAGTGAATGTCCTTTGGAAAAAACACGCATGAAAAAACAGCTCAAGTTCACAAATGCATTTCACGGGACAAGGAATGTGTTTTTGCAACAGGTTGTCAAGATGTGATGCATTTTTGTGAATGTTGTTCTGACTTCGGAGGAAACTGTGGGAAACGGCCGTTCTGAAGGAAAACAGGCGACAAAGGTAACGAGGCAGGTGACTGGTTTGTTGCTGGGAAAAATACTGTTGGATCCCAAAGTTCGCATTGATGTGTTGAAGCGATGGGAAGGGTGTGGTGCAGGCCAGTTGACACGCATACACAAGAACACGCACGCAAAAACTGAGAGAGATGGAGAGAGAGAGGCAGAGAGAGATGGAGGTGGAGAGAAAGAGGAGCGGAGAAATGGACAGAGAAGGAAATGACACACCTACAGGCATACGAGCAACAGCGCCCAGCAAGAACGCTCGATCGTGGGTCCTGTTTCCGAGATGTCTCTTTGACTGAGACGCAGAGTTCAAATCAGACCTTCAATTCTCAGGTTGATATTTGCAAGCAAACGCGACATTCCTGAGCACAGCGTTTCTCCCTTTCTTCCACTAAAACCTCCATTCGCGCTTCCCGAGTCAAATTGATTGTCGCGTCTCTTCGCGGTTCGTTTTTTGCCAATTTTCACCCCTGTCATCACTGATAATTTGCCCTACAGACTCTCTCGTGTGGATCCACCGGGCTCGTCGGTCTCCAGGTCTTTTCCAAAAGTTTTCTCCTGACCCCTCCACTAGCCGACTGCCTCCCCCAGACAATGTCATTTTTGCGGCACGCGGATGTTCGTAGTTGGGACTGTTGGTTGAAATGCATTGAGGGACCAGGGGACACCTGGACAAACCCTAGATTTACCTCCGTCTCTTTCTCTATGTCCAGAGTCCTGTGTTCGTGTGTGATCCGTGTCTCCCCCCCCCCACTGCTGATCACGGGTCCATGGGTCGGTTCCATGGGGCCCACAATGTCACCGTCAACCACAAACATGCTGTTGGATATGTTGCAGTAATTTTGGAGAGATCAGGCAGGGGGGGCTTAGTCCTGTTTGGTTCTCTGGATCCCCGAGGTGTCTGTAAATTTAGTCTCAGACAGATATGAATTTGAGTATAATTACGTTATCTCTGCGTGCCCTGACTACACAAACGCCTTACCCACGGTGTCTGCCAGACATTCCCACACCGGGGCCTCCAAATTGCGCCATTCTCCAGAAAAATGCCATTTCTATGGGTTTTGTCTGCGGCACAAAGTGTTTTTCAAAGACGTTTTGAAGTTGTGACGCGTCTTGGCAGAAGACAAATTGATTTGTTCCGAGGAACCTGGCGGCAATTGACAGGTGTGTGGCCCAGAAAAAATGTGCTGAGATGGGATGTACTCAACTCGCGGGAAATCAGACAGCGGAATACATAGAGGCGGGTCCTGAGAGTGCGTCGCGTGCCTTGATTTTGCACACGTTCCAGGGGTTCGGAGGCCCCCCCCTCGGATGAGATTCTGGATTCCAACCCAAATGCGCCCCTGGATCCGCCGAAGACTTCCGCTTGGTGAACCCCATGTCCGTGCACACAAAACGTGAGCACATCTGGAGAAACATTCTTCATATCCACTCCAGGCCAGAAAACGCAATCCGGAAACATCACATGCACGAACCCCTCAAGTTCTCAATTTTTTTGCAATCTTGGCACAAGACACCAGACTCTGTCTTTTCTGGGGCAGAGCGACTTTTTAGCTCAGCGTTTTTGGGGGCTGAGCTCCGTGAAATTCACTCTCTATGTTGACACAGTATTAGAGAGAGAGAGGACGATCTCTGCTGAGGCGACTCTATACGCATCTCAAGGTGAAACTCAAGAGAAGAATACACTGTCAAATGTGCAGTGTACGGGAATGGGATTTTGGATCACTTGGGGGAAAAAGAAAAGAAATGCGTGGCAGAATGTGGGGACGTTGCATTGTGTGCAGGGATACATGGGCCCTGTATCCCCACACACCCTAGCGCGAGTCGGCAAAGTCCAGGTCGTGAGCGTCAAAATGATTGCAGCCCAGAAGGGCCTCATATCCCCCCTCAGACCAGTTTCATTCGTGTACAAAGGCTGTTGAATTGTGAGGCACAGGATTCCAGGGGCGCGGAAACCAAACGCTTTCCTTGCAAAACACCGAAGTGTACGAGTTCCTGAACGCCAGAACTCGTCCAGAGAATCCACCTTTTGAAGGCTGTCGAGACAGCGTGGCTGTCGAAAACTGCATGCAAAAGGTGGATACTCAAGGCTAGGTCTGGAGTCAGGAAGTTTCTTCTTGCATGTTTGGTGGATCTTGAGCAAACGACCAAAACCAATCGATGAGTGCGTTCAAGAACCGCTAAACGTTCAATAACCTTGTCTTCGTGCTGGTGTGTTCACCGCGCAAATCGAGCTCCCTTCAAACGAAACGACGAATTTCACTGTGTTTTTGCAAAACCTTGTGATTCTTTCCATTTGCACCATCCCACCAAATGTGTTCCAAATTGGTTGGGTCAACAGAGTCAGTGTTGGAAGGAATGGCTGAAGTGGCAATACGCAACATGAGACCTGAGCCTGAGATCCAGGGCTTTCAGTTGGCAGATGCCACTGCAAGACTCAAAGTTGTCACACTTTGGACGGAGATTACTCGCACACGCACGTTTCTCAGACCAAAGTTCACTAGGATCCCTGACTTATATCCCGCATTTCCTGGATCTAAATTAGACAATTTGAGTTTTTATGGCCTGAGTTGAGGATGATGCAAGTTGCTGTGAGGCGAGGGACCCGAGGGTCCGTCTCGCATCTGTGCGCATAAGAACGTTGATCCTGTGGACCCAGCGAGAGATACACAGAGTCGTTAGTTCCAGCAGCCCCGGCCGCCTCTCCCCTCCATCCCCCGCGAGGGGCTCTATTGTGTGGAGAGACACATAACTATCAAACCCGCATCAGAGCACACAATACACTGTCACACACGACGAACCATACGCTTTTCAAGGCCAATTAACCTCAAAACTGACCTGAAGCCCCTCAAGCTTCAAGAGAAGGAGGATTGCGAGAATTTACGTGAGTACGTGAGTGATACCCTGTCAGTAATAGAAGCCGTGTTTTGGTGAGCACTATAGGAGACTGTCCCTGTGTGTCCTCAGGTGCGGACCCACCGGGTGCCTCACGCGTGATCGGGTTGTGAATACTTGACTTTTGCAAAAGCCCCCCTGGGGGTGGGGTGGGGTCCGCCCCTGACCAAACCCCGGATCCTCCCCTGCGTGTCCTGAGCCTTGCTGATTTTGAACAAGTTCAGTGTGGTTTGAAACTGCGTGGAGGACAACCAGGTCAAGAAACATCGAATCAGATCAGGATATTTTGTTCTCTCGTGTCAGTGACTTCATGTTGACAAGTTTCACTCTCATCCCAGGCGAACAATGGGTGCGTCCGTGCGTGGCTCCATACAGGTGTGAATACGAGTGGGAGGAGGGAACAACAGATGATCAGACCAGAGCTACGTTCCCTCAGTTGATCTGAGAAGTTCAGACCATCTGGATCCCATCGAAGTGACGTGTGCGCCATTCACCCTCGTTTTCAGATTTCCCGTCTGGCGACAGGGACTCTTTTTGCAAAGAAGGGTTCAAAATTGACGATGTACGAGTTGGTGAGATGAATATGAGTTTTTCAGTAGATGTGTGTTGAGATAGCCCAGTTTTGTGTCGCCCAGAACTGTGAGTAAAAAGCTTTGATTGTTGGTGCGTGGACCCCTGGGTCGGTGCCCTGGGGCGGATCCAGGTCATCAGAACGGGATGAAGGGACTCGAACTTTGTACGGGCAGCAACATGTGAACAAAACCTTTTCAGGAGCGAAAACTTCAAACGTCACGTGGACTTTAAAGCCCTCAACACACGCAGAAAAATTCAAAACAGCAAACCCTAGTTTTTGGTCAAGTTTGTTCAACAACATTGGAAAAAAGGCAGAATCACTCCCAAAATGTGGAAAAATCAAGGCATGCAAACAAGATATCAACGTTGACTCCTCATTGTCACGTCAACTTGTTCAGACAATCCAAACTTGAAATGCATTCTCAGATTTACGGTCCAGAAGGTGGGAAATCCAGATCCCAAGATCCAATTTGTTGAAACCCCGGTTTCTGAACTGAGGGGTTGGGCCCCTTTCGACGTGGATAGATTTCTCACTCTCGTCTCAACACATTGAGTCTTTACCCACGCCATTCGTCAGTGTCCGAAATGAGAGAGGCAAACGTGTCACGAGGGTGGATCTTCTGTCAGGATCTCAGAGTGGGGGAAATCGTGGTGGATCAAAGGTTGGAGCATCCTCATGGGGAGGCAGAAGAAGGGTGTGTGTGTGTGTGTGTGTGTGTGTGTGTGTGTGGAAAGACCAGGCTTCTCTCCCCTCTCTCTCTCTCTTTCTCCTCTCTCTCTCTCTCTCTCTCTCTCTCTCTCTTTCTCTCTTTCTCTCCTCTCACTCACTCATGCTCTCTCTCTCCCCTTTCTCTTCCTCTCTCTGCTTCTCTCTCCCACCTTTCTCCTTCTCTATTTCTCTCTGTCTCTCTTTCCCCTATCCCTCTCTCTCTCTCTCTCTCTCTCTCTCTCTCGCGCGCATTTTCGCTCAGTGTCATGCACACATTTCACTCCCAAACAACACTGTCAAGTTTCCTTCCAATGTGACCCCATCCCGGTCGGGTCTTTTTCGAGCACATGTTCAGTAGATCCGCCCCTTTTGAACCAGCACAATTAGCCTGGCTTCTGCCAATGGAAAATGAATGTGTTGTCAACGTGAACAAGGAGAAAACCATCACCTGAAGGTCCCAAACAGGTGACCAAATAACCCTGACAGAAACTGTGCCAACAAGGGTCAAGTTTTGTGTTCAATGGGCAAGGAATGCACCCGCCGCAGGAACGCATGCGAAACCTGTTCGTGTTCCAAGCCTTGAATAAGAGTTCGGGTCAAATTTATCACACTACACAAAGGAATGGAAAACCAAGTCATTGAAACATTTGGGAAATTGCCTGCATTTTTTCTGTGCAGAACAAAGGTCAATCGCCGAGACCCTGGTGTACGAAATCATTCCAATAGCCGCCTGTGGCCAAAGTCTTTACCGAGTCAGGTAATGTCCCACTGCTCACAAAGGCACAGGGACATGGAAATTGAGTTGAACTCCATTTGAGGTTTGTTTATCTGTTTATTTACAGGGGGTACTTGGGTGTACTTTTTGTACTTGTTTGGTGTACTTGTAAATTGAGCTCCCCACTGTACCGCACAACGCAAACTTCCTGTAAAGTGTACTCTCCCGCAGTGGGAGTTGTGTTTATTCCAAAGGAGATGTTGCCTTTCCTTGTCCTGACCCTGGACGCGGATCCAGGGAAGCCTGGTTGCTGCGTGCTCAACCATCGACGGGAACTTGAACTTTTCTGGCCCGATTTCACAGAAAGGGGACACTTGTGCATGTTTCCTCGCAGGACGGAACTTGCACGCCCAGCGTCTTGAAAAGGCGCGAACTGAAAAGCTTGGCGTGGTGACGTTGGCGTGGTCACAGTGTGGTCACGTTGGCGTGGTCACGTTGGCGTGGTCACGGTGTGGTCACGTTGGCGTGGTCACGTTGGCGTGGTCACGGTGTGGTCACGTTGGCATGGTCACGTTGGCGTGGTCACGGTGTGGTCACGTTGGTGTGGTCACGTTGGTGTGGTCACGTTGGCGTGGTCACGGTGTGGTCACGTTGGCATGGTCACGTTGGCGTGGTCACATTGGTGTGGTCACATTGGCGTGGTCACATTGGCGTGGTCACGGTGTGGTCACGTTGGCATGGTCACGTTGGCATGGTCATGGTGTGGTCATGTTGGTGTGATCATGTTGGCATGGTCACGTTGGCGTGGTCACGTTGGCGTGGTCACGTTGGCGTGGTCACGTTGGTGTGGTCAAGTTGGCGTGGTCACGTTGGCGTGGTCATGTTGGTATGGTCATGTGTGCGTGGTCACCTTGACGTGGTCACATTGGGGTGGTCAGGTTGGGGTGGTCCGGTGGGAGGGGACGCGGTGGGGG
>JAAUXT010083442.1_pt1 | contig 19611 bp, 13 predicted proteins | sample 7278171 | NCBI WGS metagenome assembly JAAUXT01 (sample SAMN14350112, study PRJNA611818) | marine sediment metagenome | isolation source: surface marine sediment (1.8m) | place: French Polynesia: Moorea | collected 2018-08 | reverse complement strand
AAGACACACCCCTCATACAAAAACACAACACTGCACCCATGTTTACTACATGCGGGGCCCCGGCGTTGTAATTCCAATACACCAAACCAAAACACGGGCTGGGGGGGGGGGGCGCAGGTGGAGGGGGACACATGCACATTTCGGATTTTTGAAATGTTCGTCTGTGGACTCCACTTCGAGCAAAGGGGTGCTTTTTCATTTGAATTTGACACCATCCTTTGGAAAGAGCCGGCGCAACAGCACCACAAACTCTCACGGCTTCCGGTCTCATTCTTCCCCGTCAAGAAAGATCCGGTGAAGGACCAACGAAGAAGACCGCTTGAAACAATATTTCCCTCAATCGTTCGCGCGTGCGTGAGCTCTTTCTCTTGCGCCGTTTGTGCGTGCGTTCGCTGCTCTTCTGACACCGTTTACCCGCAGATGCGCTCTTTCTCTCGCACCGTGCGACGCTTGCGCTTCCTCTCAAACCGTCGGCGCTTTCGCATGCATACGCACCTTGATGTCGTACTCGAGCTTCAGCCCCTCGATCTCGAGGTTCTTCTCGAACGTCTCCCGCAGCGCCCTCTTCTTCCGGAACTCTGCCGCGTCCTTCTTGTCTTTCTTCTCGTCCACCTCCACCTCCTTCTTGGTGCTCCATGACAGGATGTAGTCGATGCGACTCACCCCGTCCTCAAAGAACAGCTTCCGACCCTGGAAAACCAAACACAGATGATGAAGGGCAAAGGAGAAATGACGCGAAATTACCGGAAAAGTTGAAATTGCAAACTTGTCAGGAGAACTGACAGGAAATGTGTCAACGTGTTTTGTCTGGTGCGTGCCAAATTCTGACATACAGCTTGATTAAATTCGATTTCTGAATTTCCAGAACACCAGTCCATCCATGCAGATGACATTCTTAGTTTATCATTCTCAACCTTACCAAACTACACAAAACAATTGTTAGACTCAGATCGCAGCATTTCTAGCCATGAGAATCAGTGCAAGTTTCAGGCTTCTCCAACGAACTTATTGATGCCACAATTTCAGGCAATATTTTGCAACGCGATTGTTGCCGAAATGGGCTGCAACAGGCACTTCGTTGTTTTGTCGCGCACGTACGTAAGTGAGAAGCATTTTGTTACGCGTCTCCCTAACTACAACGCGGCTCTTGCTGGAACAGACAACACGATACTCAAGTGCATCAAGTGCAGCATTCGCCATCGTTTCTGGCGACGTCTTTCTGTCATCCCTGTTAGATTCTGCGACGGCAGTTGGCAATGTATCGCAATTAAACAAAGCGCAATCTACTGTTTCGTTACCAAGCGTTTTCTAATCACAAGAGTCTTCTCTATATACTCGTAGGAAGTTTCAACTCTGGCTTCATCACAAACCACAGGACAACAGACAGCAACAGATCCTTCGAAATTCCCCAAGTGTCCAATCAGCCAACGACAAAGCACACTCGCAACAATGGACCTTTCTTCCCGCAGGCCACGGTGGCCTTTTCTTGAGGCTTGATACTGTGCAAGATCATACTCATCACCAACTGCTGGTCAGTTTCTTGACCATGGCATTCCTTCCAAAATCCTAACTCTGAAGCACTCACTGACCTTGAAGAACCCCAGCTCCGGAGGGGTGAACGAGTACACCACCTTCACGTTTTCCACAGATCCACCGCTTTCGTCTTGAAAAGGCACCAGGTTCACCAGTTCAGTACTGCTGACATTCTCGTAGTGAACAGCACGTGATCCGTACATTTTTCTTCACTCCAATCACAGGCAGAGCACAAAACTTGTGAGGTTTTGTCCCTTTTAGCAATTGCAATGTGCAAGAATGTAAGAAAAGAAGCAGCGCAACCACACACGTGTGGAAGACAACTTTTGCAAAACGAAAGTGATAGTGCTGACACTGTTTCTTCGTTTTCAAAGTCTGCCTTGAATAGTAACACAAAAAGTGTTTCTTTAGTTGGCAAAGTCTGCCTTGAATTGTGACACAAAATTTAATTTTGAACACAAACAGCTGCCGGTAATTTCACGTTTGCCGTTCCCAGGCATGATGAATTTTGCAAAACTGCTTTTCCCTGTTCCTTGACAATGAGCAGGATGTTTTTGGAACAAAAGCTGCTTTTCTTCGCCGAGATAAACATCTCCGAGTTACATCGGGTGACGTCCGCAGCAGTCGAGTTTCATTCGCGTCCCTCGTCACTGAGTCGCTCATCAACGCAAAACGTCGCAGCCACAACTTGAGCCACAAGCTCCACAGAGTCATTCACTAGAAACTGCAGCCGTCGTCTCAAGGAAGCCCAGCGAGAGACCCCGAGTTCAAGAGCTGTCGTCAAGTATCCTCAGCTCCAAATTTAGCTTCCATCTGGCCTCCATCTTCCCTCTTCTGAAGTTTTAATTGGCGGAGCTTCTCAGCTGTAGATTCCGAGCAAGACAACGTCCCTGCTTTTATTAGCTCCTTCCCTATTTCCGAGCTCCTTTCTGTTTTGCGTCATCCCTTCTGTGGGAAAAATACCTGCAGGCAGCTTTCGCAGAAGCAGCAGTGGAAGGTGCATTAACGCGTGGATTTCCGATGTTCAGCGCTCCAAACCCAAAATGCCACTTCGACTTTCACCGCCACATACTGTGAAGCGCCGGGATCCAAATCTGTCGTGGATGTTTTCTCCACAAAGTCGCGTCTGTCATTCAGACGGGCAGAAGCCGAACTTCAGTCTGAGCTCCAAGGTCTGAGACAGACGTTTCCATTCCAAACTGACAAAGACGAGGAGCCATTCACAACAAGCACCTCAAGAACGACCTGTGCCTGCACTCACACTGAAGAGTTCCAGCAAAAACATTTTGAGCTTTCAAACGATTCCTATGCACTTTGCGAAATCCATTTGCATCTTTTCTCACAAGAACACACAACAGTGCACAAGAGACGAACTTCCCAACGAAAGACTTGCGCACAGTTTTGCCGAAAAGACAAGAACCTTCAGACAACAAAAACTTTCTTCATCCTGTGCAGAAAATGGAAACACGTCGATTTTTTTCTGAGACACAAAGCTCAAGTTTCACATGCTGAGGTTGCACACGGACAAAAAACGCATGAAAAAAACCCAAGTTCTTTCTTCTTCAGATGTGCACCAAGATCTGCAGCAGGAAGCATCGCGCAACATCCAAGGTAAACAGCAGGTGCCGCAGACGGAAAAGTCAAGGCACTTCCGCCCCTGTCGTCCACGCTTCTCACACGCCAAGGAAGAGCAGTCACCCCTGCTCAGTTGTAAATGGCAGGTCCTCGGGAGGAGAAGGCAATGTGGACCCCACGCGACCCCAGGTCTCCAGGAAGAAGTGTTCTCCACGAGTGCGCCGGTGATTCCCCCTCAACTAACCTCGGGAACTCCCATCTGCGGAGACTAATCAGGCATCTGTGTCAGAAAATGGCAAGAGACACATGTGACACAAGAGCAAAGCTGAGCGATCGCAGTGAAGCTTTGCAGGTTATTGCTACAATTTTCTGCTTGTTGCCGGAGTCCTTCAACTCGACAAAACGTCGGTTTCCACGACGAGCTGACGAGAGGAGATTTCGCCAAAGACTGGCTTTTCACGCCATTTTAATCTCAGACCGAATCCGGACCTCACCACTCAGGTGAATGACATCCAGGTGACACACCGAACGGGTGGACCCTTCGACTTGAGCTGCTCGTCTTCTGAGCTTGTGTACCACCTGCACTTTTCACTGCGGACACCGTCGTCAGTTCCTACGCAGGTCAGCTCCTACACACGGTTCCCACCTCAACAGCCACTGACATCAAAGAGAAACCTGCACCAACGGCTGGTTAGAGTCTGGGACACAACCAAACGTCGCAGATGAAGACCCACAAGTCGTCGAGAAGTCCCGAGGACGACACCAATCAAGATTTCATCACTTTTTCTCCTTTCCAAACGTTATTTGTTTCCCCACTCACCATCACCAACTTAGTTCAACAGCACAACAAATACAAAAAGACATGTTTTCTGAGAAGCGGGTTTGAAAGAAAGTGCGAGAGATAATGACAACGACAAAAGCCTTGGTTTACAGAGGAAGGTCCGTTACATCGGGGCGACAATCATTTACCCCTTGTTCATTTATGACGTCTCCAGTGGCTGCATTGACATTTATGACTTGGTCAACCACACCCCTCAAACCTATTCGCTCCAACTGGCGAGGAAAAATGGCAAATAAAATTGTGAAGTTACAAAATGATCAGCAGTTTAAAAAGTTGTTAGCTTTGGTGTCTTTTGAGACATCTGGAGACATCTGTGAAAATTAGTTCCAAGTCGAACGGTAAAACTGGATCCAGTGCACATGCCTGCCTACAAAGTGTTGCAAAACAAATGGTGTGCATGCAAATTCAAGTGAAAGTGAAATAAATGGTGGACAGATGTTGTAGGAATTGGACTGAGGCAATCTGCAATCAATTAAAAACAATGCCGAGTGCATAGTCATGAGGTGTAAAGCAGTGGATTTGATTCATTCGTGTGTGTGTGTGTGTGTGTGTGTGTGTGTGTGTATGTATGTGTGTGTGTGTTGGCGTGTTTTTGCACACATGTGTGCACGTTGTGTGTGTGTATGTGTGTGTGCGTTGTGAGTGATTACTTCTCCCTCAGGACGGTGTCATGCCGTTAGCTCAATCGGCAATTGGTTGTACCTGGCAAGTTGCACGTTCACATGCTCAGCAGACAAAAATACAAAATCACGGCCTTGTAAAAATACTCAATTGAGCCACAACGTGGTTTGCTGAGAGGTTCTGATTACATTTAGTAGTTTTTCCTAACAGCTGCTTTTCAGCAGTCCAAAAACTTCAGACAACCGAACAGCTCGTTCTCTCAGCAGCTTCTTCTTTCCACAAACTTTCTCGTTGTGGCTGCTTCGACGATTCTCTTGGGTAAAAGCAGAGAATCACAAGCAAAACACCTCAAAAAAAAGTTTTTGGCTGCGACAGGTGGCTTCGCCAAAAACGTTTCGTGTTAGTGGCTACAAATGACACAGGGCGTGAACGAGGAATGCTGGGAAAGCACGCAAACGTCCTGACTTGTGTACCTCTGGAATTTCATGGCCAAATCCGTCCGCAAACGGGTACCTCAAGTCGTCCGACAAGGGCAACTGCCGTGAACAATCGATTTTTAAGCATGAAAAGAAATAAAATGCATAAACTAAAACGGAACAATAATTTAACAACTGCGAGATGCAAGGTGAACCATGAAAAGCGAATGCGCGAAGCTTTACCAAATGTGTACAGAAACAGCTGCTAAAAGGGTGTTCTCGCAACATAAAAGAGAAAATACAGTGCACTAATTATTTCACAAAAGAAGACAAGTGGAATTCAACGTGTACAAGAGTTTTCTACACAGAGTGTTCCCCCAAAGCACGAATTCAGGCAACTGCACTTTACAGAGAGTTCTGCTGTACCGCAAGTACTGTGATGGGTGCATCTCCGACAGTTGCATCCATGGAAGGAAGCTGCCAACTTTGCACAACCGAGACGAACTAAAGCTCTCGTTTTTGCTTTCCTTGAAAGAGGAAAACCCAGTGAATGCGCGAGGAGAAGAACGAGGATTCTTATCCTACCTCGGGTGGGTTGGTCACCAAGTCGACACCTTCGCCCCCGAACCCGTTGTCCGCAGTCGGTAGTTCCGGGTAGAGGGAGCCGGGCTCGACAGGACGGATCGCGTAGAAATCCGCGTCCGTCGACCCGTTGTTCTTCTTGTTGCTGTCAGGCATGACTGAAATCACAGGCATGTTGCCCATTATAGCACCTTGTCCTGATATGGAAGACGCGGCCACAGACGCCTGGTCACTGTCCGTGTAGCCGAGGTTGGCGTAGGACGAGGCGCTCGAGTCCATGGGTACGCCGCTCCATGGCTTCCGGTCTCTCGGCTCCAGGCCCACGAAGCGCTGCGGCGGAGTGGGCGGCTGCGTCGCGTTGGACGCGCCGTTGGAAGACGGACGCACTGGATCCGCAGCACCGGGGGACCCTCCGACCCTCCTCGGGGGTCTCCCCTCGTCGCCATAATCCACAAACGCAGGGTTTTCCTGCGCACTTCTCGGCTCCATGTTGGTTGGCGAAGGGTACGGAGGGTAGACTGGAGGCACCCTCGCCTCGTAGTTGCTGTACCCGTTGCTCATCCTCCTCCTCGTGGTGTTGTCATGATCCGGATTCTGACCTAGAAACGACGCGTTCCTCGCTTCTTCCGCAGCTCGCGTGGATCAATATCACTAGAACTAGCAGCAGGTGAGAAAACAAGGTGAACATGCCCTCAGTGTTTATCATCAACCAGGAGGTGTGTTTTCGAGTCAAGATTTTCACCTCGCGGATCTGGGAGTGTTCCTCAGGTGGTGCTGATGCTTTGAGTCACTCCCTGGCAGTGATCGGTTGCGATCGCAAACACGCGTGCACAAGGTTTTCACCTACATCACAAATGCTAAGAAAGATCAATATTTGACAACAGTGACATCACTGATTCCGCATGTGAATATTTCCTGCTGTGTAAGCAATACGAGTACGAATATTCCCACAGCGTAAATCCAAAAGTTTCCTTCTGTGTTGACCGTTTGCAGTTACCTGGACACAACTTTTCCACCTCTCATCTGCCATTCACATCACGAAGCAACAGGGATCAAATCAATGCCAACACTCGGTCAAATCGTCTCGAGCTCTCGAATGTGTCAACTGTTCGAGCCACTAAAAAGCCCCGCTGCACAAAAGTACCACGTTGAACACTTTTGAATGCTCCAAATCGGCAAATTCACCACTAAATCACGGTACGACAATTCAAAGAAATCCAGCTGAAAGTACAAATTGGTGCACACTGGCCCACTTCATAGTGGCTCGTGTCCAAACAACATAAATCCGAGATGCAAGTACATTTCATGTGTGAGTATGACAGAGTACCTCTGGGGTATGTTGACACATTACCAAGAATGCGCCAGCAGTCTTGCATGACTTCACAAGGAAAAAATCCAAAAGTAGCAGAAATTATGGCGCTCGCACGGAAAGAGGCTTTTCCAGCAAAGAATTTTCAATGGCTTTGGCAAGAGCACACATTTTAGATCTCATTTTGGCTCTCTATTTTGCTTCAGTTGAACGCCAAATACAGAAAGGGTTGCCAATTTTAACTGGAAATGACTCCTGTTCACGAAAACTGACAGAAGACGCAATCACAAAGATTGGAAATTGCTTCAAGCCTGGCTAAATTGAAACACAAAAGGCTCGTACATGTTGTCAAGTTCACTCACCTGAACACTGAATGCCCGGAGAGCATGGAAAATTTTCCCCTTGTTCTCCCACCGCCTCTCTCCTTCACACGTGACAAACTCCACCAAAGATTTTGCCGTGAAATTTCTTTTCCCTCAAAAGCACCGTCCTTCAGGCATCACATTCAGCAAACGAACTTTGATCGTAACATTTTATCTCTTATGTCATCCTTCAAGTCAGCGGAAATCCTATTTCACCCCGAGATTTCATGTGTTAAAAGTTGAACAACACATGACTTACCAGTGACGGTTTCTGGGACACTCTCCTCGGCTTCCGCACCTGTGGTCTCGTTCAGCAGTTTGGTGTCGGGCTTGTCTGCGTCAGCCATGGCTGGTTCCACTCGGCCGCAGCAGAATCACCGTGCGCACGCCTGCGTCAACAACAGTCAATGAAATCAATGGCACCAGGAACAATCACTCAACATGCGTGCGGTCATAATGCGGTTCACCCCTTTTGTGGGACCTTCACCTATTTGTGCAGTCAACAGTGCAACTGTTTTGCAAGGGCAACAATTTAATGTATTTTTCGAGGGTCAGGCAGTTATGAGTACTGAAACAACAAATTTCGCGAGCAAAATGTGTTGTGTTTGATAAAAACGCTTTGCTAGCAGCTACAAAAACCAGAACACATGATTGCACGAGTACCAGTATGGCTTGCACTGTTTGTCACTTTTGCAATACTGTACACAATTATGGTACATGAAATGAGTTCTGTCACCAATTCGGACCACCAGACCGTCAGATGTGCTAACACAACTCTGCAAAAGCTTGTCCTCTCAGGAATGTCAGTCACGTCTTCAGCAACATTTTCATTGCCCCTCATTCTTTCCAGTTTCACTTCGGTGGAACCTGTACTCACACTCACAAACGTTGTCATCCTGTGATTTTGCATTTGCTTCCAGAAAACTGTTTTGCTTGCTGGACAAGGACAAAATTGGCAATCCTGACGGCGGAAAAAAAGTCTGGAGTCATCACGGTTATATTTCAAGTTCTCCAAAACCTCACATTTTCCATCAGTGGCTGCTGCACAGCAGTCAGACTGTGCCATTGTGTATGTTTATCTCTTGTCAACGCGCACATGTTTTCCACCCTGAACAAGGAACTGTCAACGCGTGAATGTGTTTGACTGAGCTGGCAACGACTTCAAGGAAATACTCGTACACGCTCCCAAACAAGGAAATCAATATATTGAAGGAGCCAGTGAATCCCAAGCCACATCATCGCACCGCTGATCTGCAGACAAAATTGTTGAAGGTTTGCTGTTCACACACACACACACACACACACAAGGGCGTAATGACATCAAAATGTGATATCTGACTGCAATCAAACAGGCGAATTCAAAACTATTTAAATTTGTACTTTTTTGCTGCCTCATCGACAAGTCTTGGAAATCTGGTTTAAAACCGTCGCAAGTTCTCAAATGTTTCGGTCAGGTGAGCTTTCCCATACTCGTAAATCGTTGAAAAACTTCTATTATCGCTCAAACCAGGCACTTCTGAAGGATATGTCCGTAAGACGATCCCTGATGGCACCAATATTCTGGATACCGTTTGGTACGGAAATGTACAGGCCAAGCAAAAGAAAATCGTACCTCAAAACGTGTCTGACATCACACAAAACCAAAATTTGTGACTTCCTATCCTCCGGAGTAAAAAGTCCTTCAAAGACGACGACGCCACCTGACGGAAACTTGCGGCGCGAGCACCTGGATATCCAGATGATGGTGACGGGCGCTGCGCCAATTTAACCCCAGGAAATCGCTGTACGAAACAAACTGCTGGAGTTTCTGGTTCAATTCGTTTGGTAGACAGTGAAGAATATTGTAGCATACAGGATTCCAGAATAACCCGCACGCTGAGGCCAAAAAGGGCGGGTAAGATGTGAAAGTTTGAATGGGTTGACCTCCATCTTAGCTGCAGATGCTGGATGAGGGGAAAATGATTTATCACGCTTTGTGAGAACGACACTTTTGGATCTTGACAGTGACCAAAAAGACATCCAGACAGATTCACGAAGGATACTCAACACAAGGATTTTGTTTCAGTGCACTGTTGAATGTCCGTCGACCCCAAACGTGTCAGTCCGGTGCCATTGCTAACTGCTGAAGAGATCGAAATGGATCCAGCGTACCCAGGAGGCGGCCCACCCCCTCTCGGATTCGAGAACGTGGACAACCCGCAGGGAGGCTATCCCCCTCAGCCAGGATACCCAGCTGTGGGTGAGTAGTTCAGCAGATCTGTTTTGTTTGGGAAAACAACATGGGTGAAGAGAAACAGCTTCTTGTGTTCCCTTGTGTGTCAAAAGGGCGTGCCGGAACTGGATTCTTGTTGATCAAACAACACATTGCCATTTCTGCACTGAACACGCGTCCATGGATGCTGTGATGTATTCAACTGCGCCACATGCGTGGTGTGTGACACACGCGGCGGGAATTTCTCTTGATCATTGATCAGGAACTCCTCTGCTTTGTTGGCTGTCAACGTATTGATTGGTTGACACGCGCCTTGTATCTGAGACTTCAAGCACATGTGCCAGTGATATCGGAAACATCCATTCACTTGCAAACAAACACAAAGGGAACAGGGCCCAGATGGACCCAATCTCGTGCAGATTGTTTTTGCGCTTCATCACCAGCATAACACACGCCAACGTTTCACACAGATCATGAGGGTGCTCCAGAAGAGAGCCCAGAGGCGAGTGTACGGTAGGTTCCCTGTGCCACATCCTGTGTGAGATAAGATAGAAGAAATGTTTTCCGGCACATTTCCTTGATTGTAAGGACTTGCAGAACCCTCACATGTTTTGCCTGTATCAAAGAGCCCTGGACTGAAAGCTCATGGTTTGCGGAAGCGAATCATTGCAGACACAACTGACAGACAAAGCCAGTCACAACAGAAAAGCAGATAGCGATGAATAGCCCAACAAAAAGACATTGGTACGTAACATTTACCGTTGCCAGCAGCGGTTCAGCATTTGCCATGGTTTTTTGGTCTCCCACATGTACTCGTATGCAGTTCTGTCCTACTTTCGCCTTGGCCCTCTCACAAAAATGCTGTTTTCCAGACCGGGATGTGGCACGCACGCCAAGACTGTTGATCGGTCTTCCTGGTATGATAAACTGTCAGTTCCTGGGGAACAAATTTGTCAAGGATGGCGTCTGGTTATCCAGAAGATCAGATACTTCTGAGGGATTTTGACGGAAAACCCAATCCGTATGGATACAAGCCGAGCGGCTTAGGTAGAGTATTCGATTACATTACAGTTCCAAGAATGTTCTCTGCTTGTTCTTGGTTCCAGATCTCTCGCTGCTTATCAAGGACAGTGTTTCAGGTTTCACATCAAACAAATGACAATGTTTTAAAACCAAGCAAGAGGTGTCTGTGTCTGTGACAAAGCGCACGTTCGTGAACACGGGTGTCGTTTCGCTCCACACAAAGCGCGCATACTCACTGAAGGTCGTTGGATTTTGGCCAGGAAAACAGGCCCAAATTCCCTGAGATTTGCAGAAAGGATAAAAAGAAGATGAAACAGAGTTGACAAATTTCAGTGGGCCCAATTACTAATGCTGTCAGATTCACCAGTCGTGCAAACATGAGTTTCCACCGTTTCGCCCACATGCGTGGAAAAAATGACTGTATTTGGCTTGAAGCTCTATTCTTGTGTCGTGTACCTTCGATCAACAAACCACCCACGTGTGTCATGAAACAGTGCGTGCAGGATACATCAGCAAAAATGTTCACATGTTTCATTTGTGCGGCCCGCACTGCCACACAGACCAGATTTACAGCTTCATAACTTTTGAATCCTGCCAGACTTTGTGATGGCGCAGCGATTGTGATGATGCCTGCAGTGGTTTTACGCAGGGCATCTGTTGCTGAGCACTGTTTGAATCAACAGCTTTGGGTCTGAAAAAGAGAGCCTTGTGTGCCTTTTGATGTCATTGAGACCACTGCAATGTTGCACAACGGATCTCACTTGAACCAGGCAGAAAGTTCCATTTGCAGCTCCCTGCTCTTTTCCATTTCCCGCACCTGTCGTTGTCTCTGATTGGACCTGCTGGAATAAAAAGTCCAGCCGATGGGGGAGTACACAAAGATCGTGCCGAGACAAAAAGGACAGCGCGTTTGTGTTTGTTTACCTTCTCTGCTGTTGTGTACAGTGATGTTACTTGGTTGGCAGTGCTGTTGAATTTTGCTGCTTGTGTTTACCTGACCAAAAAGGCAATGCTACATTTGGCAGCAAGACTCTTGACATGAATGTTCCAAGGGATTACAGATACGTTGGTGAATTCGGGCGTGGACCAACCGGTCAGTAGCCTCCGTGCTTTGTGGTGGAAATCGAAGCGCGAAATTTTTGATGGATTCTGATCTGTCAAGTTCCTGCATCTCTGGAATCAACAACTTTCACTTGGACAAAATTTCTTTTTCTCGGCAGGGTTTGAGGGCGTCGCCCCTCAGCAGCCGGACCCGCAGACTGGATACCAGGTCCCGACCCCGCTGGATGCATCGCAGGGAGCGGCGCCCAGCGCCGTGCCGCTCGGGTTCGAGGGATCAGGTACGTACACCGGACTTCTCTTTTGGGTTGGGGAACAACGCATGGAGTTGCCAAAAACAAAACTTTGGTTTCAAGGTGCGCATGTGCTTCAAGTGCATGTTTCTTTCTTTGAATGCTCAAAGATCAGGCAGCAGGAAAAGTAGGACCAGTCTTCCCCAAACCTTTTGTGGAAGTATACAGGATATTTTTGAGTCGAAGTCAGTGATGTGCTTTACTGCGGAAATAATCAGCAACAGGAAAAATTTCTCAAATGGCTGTGTTCCTCCTTCAATAGATACTGATATTCTCTCGATGTCGGTCGTGCGTGTGAAGTGGTTTTTGATATGAACAATGCCTTATCAGCGTTTTGTTGAAAAACGTTTTGGGCGGTTCGCGTGGAACTTGTCCCCAAATATTTGCTCAAGAATAGATAGTCACCAACGAGTAGGGAGAGACAGTAGGATCTTCATTAGTTGATCAGTGATCGAGGTGTGGACACAACATGGAGGTCGGTGTGAGTGGGAAATACATTCCCATGGATATTGGATTTACTGGCATTGAGAGGGAGGTTGCCTCCCAAGAACAGGGGCACGTGAACAACGCACTCACAGGTAAGGAACGTCGAAGATTTGGAATTGCCTTCACAAGTTTGATTGAACCGACGTGCCGCCCACTGCAAATTTCTGGGTGGAATCGGGTTCGTTTCAATTGGAGCCAAAACAGAACCGTTTCCAGGTGATGTTTGTTGACTGTTGCTGAGGGAACGGGGAAACTAAACTTGGAAACCTCGTGTTTACCTTTTAGTTTTCCGTGACTTGCACATGTGCAGCACAGGAACAAAAACCTTTTCACAATTTGCCTTGGGTTTCAAGCCTCATTGGTTCGCTCGGTTGTCTCACACTGACTCCACTTGCATAATTTTTGTGAAAGACAGAACCCACTCACCTGTTTGGATGGAGGGGCACCTTCAAACTCATTCTGTCGTCATTGAATCATCAGTGTGATGTCTATTCGTGTACTCATGGCCTTCTGCTGAGGAGGAGCTCACTGTTTGCTTCACCAGCTGCAGTGATGAAACATCAATATTTCCTGCATCAGAACCAAACTGGATTTCAATGCCATTGGGCCGGTCCCGTTACGTAATGCAGCCCTGAGACCAATTCGGCAAATCAAACAAGCAGCTGGAGCAGGTTATTCTCTGTCTCCTCCTCACTTCTGTATTGAGAAATCGAGGCAAGCTGTCTCACTGGATGATGTACGGCCGGCGGACGCAAGAGCAACACCTCAATTTCTCGATTGTTTGGTGCAGAATTGAACTTTCTGGATTGGCAGACTGATCAGTATTTAGCACAAAAGTCGGTGTCTCAGCCTGTGAAGCTGTTGAATTTTGGTCTCAGACCTTTTGCCTAAAAAATCCTGGATAGTTACGAAATGAGCAGTTCGGATATGAGTCGGTTGCTGTCCTCCCGTGTGTGGCCCAGCGAGGCCAGCCTGGGTGAGTCGGGTCTTTTTTCCTGTGTCAGTAATGAGTGTCTCAAGTGTTGTGTTGTGACATCACTCCGAAGACACACTCGTACGTGATGATCTCAAGGTAAGTCACACAGAATATTTGTGGTTCTTGTGTTGTCCGAGTCATGTGTCGGTTGTGTTTGTTATCTCAAAGGCTTGACCTTTTGTTTGCTCCATTTTGTTGGCGTTGACAAAAACAGTGCCATTCAAACAAAGGTCAGGTGAGCCATTTCATGTTCCGTGGATTCGAAAATTATCCAGCGGAACCAGGACCCTGGATGCCCTGTCATTGTTCAAAGTGGTCAAAAGCTCAAACTTTCTTTTGAAACTGTCTGTTCGATGTTTCTGTGCCGTCAGCTTCTGTTTTCATCTTCCAAAAACAGTACCGACTCCTGCATCACAAAGGCTCACAAAAAAGAAGCCTTTCTTCTGGAACACAATATCTCTGCATGTTGAAATCTCTGAAAGACTGGACCAAAACGGGCATTTTGCAAGGACTCAGCAACTGCAGCTCCCTAAGTCTCTCTCACAGAGCCAACTTTCATTCTCGTTGTGCCCAAGCAAGGCATGATTTTCTTTGAAAATTCAGTTTTTCTTGAAGCAGCTTCTTTTGTTCATTTCTGCAGGAACTGTTTGCGTGTTTTCGTTTTGGTCACACCCTGTTTCTCTTGCGTTCGGTTCCAATTGGTAGAAGCCAAACACTTGACTGGAATCTATCTCCTATCTGACGAATCCTACCTGTGGTTTCGTGCACCTTCATTCTACCAACTGGAAGAAACTTTTTTGCATGCAGCCCGCACCCGGGTGTAGTGAAGAGTTTGTGTTTTTGTGAAAGATCCGGACCCTGGCGCAGCGAACCCTGTGTACGGGTTCGAGGCGGAGACCGAACTCCAGCCTCCCGTCGCCGAGCACTACCTGCCGCACGACCAAGGTAACGTTTCGGGTGTTCAGGTGCAGCAGCTTTGTAAGATAGATCTGTCGCAGGCAAGGGCACGCCATTTTCACATGTCCAACCCTCCTTCATGGTGAAAATGATGCGCAATCCTGTCTTGTACCCACAGTCGGGATCGGAGGTGTCCGTGTGGGCACAGGTAACGTTTTCCTATCGCAATGTCAAGATCAGTTCTTTTCATAAGAGGATGTTTCGTGCATGAATGTTGAGATGTCCACATGTTCTTTGTGCTTGACCTGACAAGTGTTCCAAAATGACCTGAAATTGATGTTTGCTGTCTTTGGCAAAATCACGTCCTTTGGTGTCAGGTTAAGTACCCTCTGCTATTGCAGAAAATTTTGAGATTAAGAATATCTTTGATTTGTTGTGACCCGTGCCGATTTGTATTGACAGTTCTTGTAGAAACTGTTAGAATTTATCATTTTGAATGTGCGTCGTACCAATCGAAATGTGTCAATTTGCACCCAGACCGCCAGCAGTTAGTGTACATGGTTGAAGGTAAATTTTAAGATTTGCACAAGCGACACGCGCACCAAGGTTTGAGTCAGCACACTTCCCTGTCGTCTTTTTCTCTTGAGATGGTCACTGGGGTTCAATAATTTTCTTCACAATAATCCACAGCTTATCCAATGGTGAATATTTATATGTTTGGTGAGCTTCAGCTTTATTTTTCACATAAATCGTAACTTTGTACCTTTGGGAGAGTGTTTTTTTTCTGGTCCACTGTTCTCTTTGGGTTCAGTGGCAGTTTTTACACTCGACACGTGGATTGGCGCCTTTCACCGCCACATTGAACATTTTTGAATTGTGTCTGTGAAATTGTGTCCACCAGCTATCTCTTGCAGTCAACGGCCCCAAATAGCACAACATTGTGACATAAACTGTCTTCTCAATGGATCCAATCATTCATCACAAGTGCTCAATGTCGATCGATCTCGCTCACATTCTCTGCTCTGAGCCAAAGTGTTGCTTGCTTCATTGAGTCACCTTCGCTCTTCGCTTTGAACACTCAACCTGACAAGATCTCGAGGTGTAGGTCTCAACGCTCACACTGTCTGAAGTTGTAACACTCCTGAACTCAATCCCCCGATGCGCAGGCGTGGAGCCCCCGGCGGATCGCTCGCTGCTCGCCGCGACGGGAGAGGGCGCTGCCCTGCTCGGCCCCGCGCACCCCGCACCAGGTGGCGTTACCTGTCTCCACGCATGCGCTCTTCAGTCTTCCGGTTTCGGTGTTGGCGTTGCGGCTCGACTCTCCTTCACACACAAGAAGAATTCACGCTTGAAAGCACTTCAAGAATTGGGAATGAAACTCTCTGGATGTCTCTTTTGGAGATGTGCTCAGACCGACTCAGTCCAACTGAGTCAAGGAGGCAACCCACACGCCAACACCAACACCGAAATTCAGAACCAAGCCTAGTACGGTGTAAAATCCAGGCTTCTTTGACCAAGACTCCTGGCCCTCAACGTTTCTTCCCTCATCGCAGTGTCAAGTTTGATGTTGTCCTCCAGCGTCGTCAGTGTTGATCAAACAGCCAAACAACAGCACTCTTGTCTCGCACAATCCATATCGTCTTGCACAACGTACGAACTTTTGTCTTTTGTGGATAACAGGTTTCCATGTACAAATTTCTTGCAGCGGCAATCTCTCCAAAAATAGCTTTTGTTTTAGCTGGATCTTGTGCCTCTAACAATCAAGATCTAACTGACATTTTAATTTTTCGCCAACTTGAAGTAACATTTCAAAAAGCTTCATAATTGTTAGAAGCATGCAACTGACAATTATTTTTTCATCACTGAGCATTTCATGGCACTGAACCCAGACGATATTCTGTTTCCTCCCCCCCCCCCCCCGTGGGAACGTTCACAGATTTGACGCTCAAATGTACGTTGCAGGACTGGAAGACGTACCGGAGTCGAGCGCAGATCCGGACGCGACTGAGATGAACGGGCCCCACGACTCCAGAGCGGTGAGTTCCTCATCTCTCGCTATCCAATTGCGAAAAAGTTCAGATGTGGTGGTAATTCCAGGTTCGCACGCAAATTTCAGGTTCAGTTTGCTTGAACAGTGACAGTGTCCCTTTGCAGTTGAGTTCTTCACAGTTGGCAGAAATTATGAAGTGCGCCAATATGCGCACAAAGCGGGTTTTGTTTCAGTTCGTTGAAGCGTCACTCAATCAGCGTCGCTGTGTTCCGTGGTTTGTCTGGTTCTGTTCGTCAGGTTCAGTCCGACGCGTTGTGTGCTTGAAGGTGTTCGTTTTGTTTTCGTGGTCCCATTTTCAATAGTTTAGTCAATTCAACAGCACACAGTCAGATCAAAAGGACGATTTGCACCTCTTGTTTGAGATCAACATCCAGAAAAATGAGTTTTGCTGGTGGCAAATTTTTGCCTTGGCCTATTTGAACGCCGTGAGAAGCATTGCAAGTAGTGAACCTGTTTGCTGCTTGGACGCCGTTTTGTTGCCAAGAAAGGAAAACAGGCTGTTACGTTTTCAGACAGAGAGGGAGGGAGACTTGTTGTGAATTTACTCTCTGCTGAGGGGCATGGGTCCAATAGATCGTCAAAAACACTCCAAGAAAAGTGGTGTGAAGATTTTATCGGAATTAGATCTGGTACTTAATTGCACGGGGAATGATTTTCAGTTTCTCTGTTGTGGAGGCACTGATGCTTTGCACCTTCCCAAAGAATCTCACGAATTTCCAACTCGCAAGACCTTTCCCACTTCAATCCTCTGCAGTCTCAGCTGTTTTAGGGGACAAAGCAGAATTGCTGCTTTGTGCAGTTTTGCCCTGAAACCACTGGTGTGCATTTTATTCTTGCCAATTGCTGCCAACAGAAGCGAATTCGTACTCCCCAGTCGCGAATTGATTGGCAGACAAAATGCAATCCATCACCCAGGTGTTCTGTGAAGCAGTTTTTGGGAGTACACAAAACGGCAGAAAAAGGTGCGACGTACCTGTTTGGCAGGTTGATACAACTCGTATGTCAGAGGCGCAGCAGCGGTAGTGAGTGAAGTCCTGCACCAGATGTCGAGAGATCAATACTGATCAATATTTGTATTGATACAAGTATTATTTGTGCTGATGTATAAAACTGATGGTGGCTTCAAGTGCATCTGCCACAATCGCGCACCTCTCTGTTGTTTTTTGAATTGTCAAATGCCTGGGCAGAAACAATTCCTGGGTGGACCCTTGTCCAAGAGCTTCTCAGCAACTGTCCTCAGTTGCACAGCCAAGACCAACGACATTAAAGTTGCTCAGGACAAGTCATCAAGCACGGTTCCGGGGGAAGAAGTTGTGTCATTGGCCAGGGGTATGCTCTTTTTCTTTTCTCTGTTGCGGAGGTTTGAGTAATGAACTGTTCTTTAGTTTCCAAGACATTTGTCGCTCAGTGCTCCCCTGGTGATGTGTGGCCGCTGTGCTCTCACAAAAGACCTTTCTTGGGTTTAGTTTGACGTCGTCGTGTGTTCTCAGGTAAATAGAATAAAAATGGTTCCACCTGTGAACGTACAGACCCAGAACGAGACGCAAGTTTGAGTGAAGAGGACCAGACTTCGAAACGAGGGAGCAGAATGTCCCAGGACACCGAATTGACACTCTACTTTTTGGCTTCAAAGCACATCCAAAGTGAAGTGGTCAGCGATATTGGGATTCGATCACTACAAGAGTTCTGCGATGTTTGGCGGTGGTGACCCATTTTCCGCGGACCATGTTAATTGTGTCGTTGTTCTTGTGTGTACACCTTTGCTCTGGGTGCATTCATTGTGCAACTGAGCACTGAGAAGCGTTTCGCTCGGGCAATCGGAACAGCGGTGTGCTGTGCGCCACAAAGCAATTCATGTGGCAAGAACTGATTGCATCGCACATGGATATTTTCAAGCAAATGCAGCACTGCGTATCAAAGCAGCATTGTGCAAGACATTCGCGAGGCGATCGGCAGAAAACACAGCAGAACCCTGGATCTGAGCTTGAGACTGAGAGGAAGTGATCATGGCGACGACCCTGCTGCCTGCAGAAGAAGAGATAGATGGCTACGACAATGGGTACGGCACGTTCACTGAGAGACCGACGACTGTCGCAGACAGACCAATGACGACGCAAGTGAGTGAAGAACCACCCTTTTTTTGGGGGGGGGGGGAGGGTGGGATCAGTGCATTGTTCGAGAACCCAGTCGTCTCACAAATCTGGTGGTCCTAAACATCAAGGTGGCCAACTGAGCTGGATTCATGCACTTCCGTATCCAAATCTTTTTGAAATCTTCTTTCTGCGAAGAAGCCTCGGTTGATGAGAATGGATCGCAGATTTGCAGGCGTTGGATTGAATTGTGATGTGTGTGGGAAACAGTCCGTGGTACTGTCCACGACAACCTCGAGCTCGTACTCTTATTTCGGAGTACGTAATTAAGAAAGACCTGAGCGACGTTTGCTCAAAGCCGAGACTCGTACGAGTACGAATATTTCCCTCATTGTTGCATGCTTCAAGGTTGATCAATTGTATTGGTACAATTTGACTGATCCAAAACAAAGGCACGTACAATTTGGTTAATGTGTCACAAGGTGAGCAAATCAAAAGGACGCTCAATGTAGATTGCGCTCGCCCGGTCTGACACAAAGCGGCTTACGAGCCGTACAGCTGCGGCGATCACACCCATCGGGCACCGTATCAGTGCCTCAATTCAGTTTGTGTGGCCAAATTTGCGCAGCGGATGTGATTTGGGGAATTTGTGCTCGAAACTGAAATGGATTGGGTTTCGAACATCGAGAACATGACCGTGGACGAGTACGAGCTGAGGAAGCGGGAACTGGTGAGTTCTGAAGTGGGGGGGCATTGTGCAGATCTCTGGACAAGAACCAGAGATTCGTGCAAAACGGGCGGATCGTTGTGGAGCGGTTTTCTTGTCTCGAGGCAGACGGTGCTTTGTGTACAGATCTACTCGTTCCATCAAAGCCAGCTGGACTTGTCTTTATGCAAGCACCTGTTGTTTTCGAGTTCAGATTGGTGAAGCAAATGTCACTTTCCACCGTATCGTACCTGTTTGGAAAGGGAGCGAGCCTGCGTTGTGCACTGGCAGGTTGAGTGATCACCACTTGGGCGAGAGCGTTGATGACAACCAAGGATTCCTTTGTGGTGATCAAGGGTTCCTGCCCACCACTGAGAATTGTAGTTGCCCCATATTGCCACTGAGCAGCTACTCAGCGTTGAGGTGATCACTACCAACCAATTTTTAAGCGTGTGGTCCCGAAGGGTCTCGACCACACGCTTAGTGTAATCACCATCAGTCAGTCTGTTGGGGTGTGCAGGTGTGCAAAAACGTGGTCACAAACGTGGCCCCAACCCGGGGGGGGGGTTGGGACCACTTT
>JAAUXT010010775.1_pt1 | contig 19611 bp, 19 predicted proteins | sample 7278171 | NCBI WGS metagenome assembly JAAUXT01 (sample SAMN14350112, study PRJNA611818) | marine sediment metagenome | isolation source: surface marine sediment (1.8m) | place: French Polynesia: Moorea | collected 2018-08 | reverse complement strand
CTGGGCCACCAAACACCACCCCCCCCCCCCCCCCCCCCCCCACTCTGTTTGCAACAAGATGGAGAACGTCCTCGTTGCTTTTGTCGTCGGAGATTCCTGGCCTTCCTCTGGGGTGCCCATGCCCCCCTCTGGGTTCAGCCCTGCCCCCACGACCACCACCCTGGGGTCAGCTCCCGCCCACAGCAGTGTCATGCTGGAAATACTACATTTTCGTTGCGTGCTGAACCCATGTTTTTCCACCACCATTGGCTCATTTTGGTGGCAGCAGCTGCACACAGATTCTCCTTTTCACATCGAGTTGTGTGAGAAGAACAGACTCTCCAGGTTGTGGAGCAGGTTTGCTCTCTACGCATGGCCACATGCTCACGACGGAGCACCCTTCAGGGACGAACCTAATCTGATTACCCACGCACTGATCAACGGTGCAAGAGGAGGAACGCTGCAGGCAAGTGAGGTGTCCACCTGTGCCCCGCACTAAAGGAGGACCTGCGCGTGCGGTATATACTGTGCCACGCAAGGACGGATCTCGAAAACTTGGTGATGGGTACACCGACACCTCAGAACGATCGCGCTTCAACTTTGCTTTGTATCGTGAATGTATTTTGCAACAATTCTCAGGCACTCACAGTTTGAAGAATTCAACAAATAGAAACGCAACCTGCGGTGTCAATTTGATTTTGTTTTCAATAGAACCAGGGTCTTCTTCTGCTTGTGGGTGGGACGGTCATTTTTGTACGGTCCCACAGTCTGAATGTGCGTGTCTCATCAAACATGAATGAAGAGAGCAATTTGCAGTCTATTGCGTAAGCATGAAGGATCAGACGAGGTCCACAGGTCTGTGGTCCGGGTCACCAGGGTCCTGTGGCTCATGAATACCTGATACGCTTTGAGTCTGCAGATTCATGAGTCCAGGGTCAAGGGTCCTTCGGGCCATATTGTTGGAACATGAAATGCATCAACATTTGGGAGCATAATCCCGGTACACGTCTGGTGCTTTGTTGTGGAATAGACTGGTCTGCAAACGGGCAAGTAGAGTGGAAGTTCCTGTCGATGGAGCGCAAAAGCCACGGAAAATCACAGCCGTGGGACAGTCTAGTGTTTATCCAGGCAAGAACATTGCAGTGGTCGTATCACGGGAGGATTACATTGTACGACCCACAGGGGTCCAAGGGGCAATGCATTGCAATGCCCTCTAACGGGCCCTCTGACACCAGAAGAACCATTCATGCAGAAGCAAACAAACTCCTTTGTCCATACAGTTTTGACGTCGGAGCTTGGACCCTTTGACCTCCACCCCAGAACCTCTGTAGTGATTGAAACACTGCAGAAGGCTCTCTGACACCTGGAGAACAATTCTTGCAGAAGCAAACAAACTCCTTCGTCCAGAAATATTTGGTGCTGGAGTTTGGGCACCTTGACCTCCACCCCGGAACCTCTGTGGTGAAAGGAATAGGGTGAGACCCTGACCCTGGATCTGGAGAGGGCCCCATGTCATCGAGTCCTGGATACACCCTGAACTCCAACGCGGGTTATGACACCATTCGGCTAAATTACAGGGTTCTACCAAGATCCCCACTGTGTGTGAAGCATCTGTGGCTCTACTGCACTGGTTTGAAGAAGGTGAAATCTGGGAGTTTCACCTTCTTCAAACTAGTGCACAAGGGCCACAGATGTGCTTTTTACGTGTTTTCCTTCTGGTGAGATTTCCTTCATTTCACACTTTTTTTGTTCAATAGAAAATTTTAATTGATGTCAGCAAGTGAAGAAGCAGATATTTCCCAGGTGAAGCAAGTGCAGATGAGGCTTTTACGGCAGACGTCGCTGCCTGGGATTCGCTTTGGATTCAATACCCTGACCAGAATCAGGTTCAGGCAAGACGCGATGTGTCGCATCTCAGACACCACATGTGATGCCAGTGAGAGCGCGTCCAGTGGGAGTGAGGGGGCCAAGTGAGGGGCCCTCCTGAATCACACTGGGTGCGTGTTGTGCTGAGAGTGACATATGGCGAGATGTAAATCTGAGACACCAAAAACACGTGTGTCTGTCTGTCTGTCTGTCTGTCTGTCTGTCTGTCTGTCTGTCTCTCTCTCTCTCTCTCTCTCTATCTCTCAAAAGAGGACGTCATACTGGAAGTGTTTCTTTGCAAACGCGTGCGTGGCGCAGCAGACCCGAGAGACGAGATAGAAAGGCAATGAGAGTCCAAACTAAGACACACAAATTTTCAATCTTGCATTGGAAGGCTTCATAGTGGCAAGGTTCCTGTTCTGGTGGATACTGCGTCGGTACGTGCAGAGTACAAACTGTCCGCGTAGCAAACGAGAAGCGAGGTTCTGTATTGTGCCCTTTTCCACAACAGAAAACAGAACCAACTATGACAACGTATGTTGTCCACCCAAGAGAACTGAGTTGAAAGAACCCAAGTTTGCCACTGATCCACAAGCCTCGGGCCTGAACGATTCTCCCGGAAGTTGAGTTGAACGTCACCTTCAGAACCATCTCATATGCTGCGCGCACTGAGGGCGCGGCCCATGAAAGGATCAACACAACTGTGAAATAGAACAGCACGAGCGGAGTAAGCGACCAGCCTCAGGCCCAGACGATTCTCCCGGAAGTAGACAGAACAGAACGTCGAGAAGAAAACAAATCATTCCAAGTGCTGCGCGAAACAACGCAAGCGCTTTCTGAACCATCAACATAACCAGGGCAAAAAAAACCCAGCGCGAGTCACAAGTCTCAGGCCCAGACGATTCCCCCGGAAGTAAAACTTTCAGTTCAACATGTTGAGGTCGTTAACCTTGCAACTGCTGCGCGGAACAACCTGTGCGCCAAAACAATCAAGATAAAGCAGCTGGTGCACAATGAGCGATGGGCCGAGACGATTCTCCCGGAAGTTGAGTTGAATGAGCGTGAACCATGAAAATCATTCCAAAAGCCAACACAAATGTTCCTTCCGAAAACAAATAGCGAGACAAACCACGCTCCAACAAAAACAACACCACGAGAGTCAAGCCTCAGGCCGTGGTGATTCCCCCGGAAGTTTAGGTTTTGAGGGTGAACCACGCAAATAGTTCCATGAACAGGGCCGGAATGCTTCCCAAAAAAAATCGGTATGACCACGGTCGGTATGACCAGTGAATTTAACACCACGATCGACAAGCCTCAGGCCGGAATGATTCTCCCGGAAGTGAAGCTCAGTCAAACATGAAGAGGACAAACATTGTAAAGTGTCCCAACTGGCTCCCGGAATAAAGCGCCCTGCGCTTGAACATCAACATGAAGAAACCCGAGTGCCGCCAGCAATCGGCCTCAGACCCACACGATTCTCCCGGAAGTTGCATTTCGGTTGAACATGTCGAAACAATCTCGTGTGGTGCGGGGCCCTGTACAGCGCGCTGCGCCAACACGATCAACATGATCATGTCACGAGTTTTATGAAACGGTTGCCGCTCAGTGAGGCCGGTTGTCCAAATTTGCCGCTGAACGACGAGCCTCGGGCCGAGACGATTCTCCCGGAACTTCAAACCGGCTGAACCATGAAAATCGTGTCAAGAACAACGTTTGCGCAAACGCACCACACGAACCCAACAGCAGGACCAGTCCCGACAAAAAACCACGAAAAAAGAACAGCGTGAAGCCTCAGGCCCAGACGATTCTCCCGGAAGTTCCAGCTCAGTTGAACATGTTGAAGGTGACCATATGAAACCTTCTCCTGTGGTACAGGACACAACGAGCAACAAACTCGCGCTTCGCCGAAACGATCAGCATGATCATGTCACCAGGTGCCCAAGCAAAACCGCAGCGCAATGTAACGGGAGCCTTGATTTGCCGCTGAACCACGAGCCTCGGGCCAGACGATTCTCCCGGAAGTTCAAGTGAACATGTTGAAAACCAAAAGTGTCACTTCCCACCAAAGATACAAAACGAGACCGGGACTGAGGCAGACCGCCTCGACACCATAGATACTGCTTGTCAATGGCTGACGGAGCCTTCTTTTGCGACTGAACCACGAGCTTCAAGCCGATACGAATCTCCCCCACTCTGCGTGAATTGCAGACATGTTGAACACAAACCGTCCCAGGTGCCGCGTGTTGCAGCAGCGAAGCGAAACGAAACGCAGTCGAGCGAAACAGCGCGACGCGACGCGACGCGAGGCCACGCGACGCGGTTACCATGATCATCGTGACCATGAGCGAGCCGCGCGATTTGAGCGAAATGGGCCACTGTGCGACTTTGCACTGAGGGAGCCTTGATTTGCCGCTGAACCACGAGCCTCAGGTCCAGACAAAGTCCCCCGGAAGTTCCGGTTTTCTCCGAAAAAGTACAAAACTGGCCTTTCCACTCAGAAAAAATACTCGTTTTGTCTCTGAAGCAACCGATTCTCTTTCGTCGATTTATTTAAAGGAAAATATGACAGCACAGCACTTTGGAAAATCGCTGAATTTTTATCGACACAATGCGTTCAGTTTGTCCGCCATGATGGCTTTTAAACATGTTGAACGCGCACCTCACGATTTGAGCAAATCGGCCGTTGTGCGACTTTCCACTGAGGGAGCCTTGATTTGCCGCTGAACCACGAGCCTCAGGCTCAGACTAAGTCCGCCGGAAGTTCCGGTTTTCTCCCAAAAAGTAACAAAACTGTAATTTTCAGCCAGATAAAATAGTTGTTTTCTCTCTGAAACAACTATTTTTTTTTCGTTGAGTAAAAGAAAGAAAACTGTGCAGCAATTGGACAATCGCTAAATTTTCATTCACACACATGTGTTCAGTTTGTCCGCCATCATGATTTTAAACATGTTGAACGTGAACCGCGCGATTTGAGCGAAACGGCCACTGCCTGGGGAGCCCAAATCTGCCGCTGAACCACGAGCCTCAGACCCAGACGATCCTCCCGGAAGTTCCGGTTTTCTCCAAAAAAAGAACAAAAGTAATATTTTCAGCCAAACAAAATTATTGTTTTGCTGTTCTCGCTGCTCTTTACCACTGTCTACACGAATAAAAGGCAAGACGCTGCACAAATTTGGGAAAACATCAAATTTTCCACGGCATGCCCGTCTCAGCGGTGTCAGCCATGATGACAATTTCTAACCATGTTGAACGCGAGCCGTGGGATGGGAGGGAGCGAGGCATCCAAGCAAAGACTTCAGTGCTGAGGGAGCCTCCACTTGCCGCTGAACCACGAGGCTCAGGCCACGATGATTCTCCCGGAAGTTCCCATTCAGTCAAGAATACTGTTTTGGACACCACAACCTCATTGAACTCAGACAAAATGTCGCTGTTTAGTCTAGCTAGAATTTCAACGTTTTGAAAAAAGGAGACAAAATAGCAGTTTGTTTTGTTTTGGACCATTTCCATTTTTGTCCTTTGCGTGCGTGCTTGTGCCGCCATGACACCTTCCAAACATGTTGATCGCGAGCCTAGCGACTTGAGCGACTTGAGGTGAAATGGCCACTGGGCTGAGGGAGCTTTGATTTGCCGCTGAACCACGAGCCTCGGGTTGAGACGATTCTCCCGGAAGTTCCGGTTTAGTCGAGAAAGTGCTGTTTTGGAGCCCAGAAGCCAATTGAACTTTTTACAAAGGTCGCTGTTTTGTCCCACTAAAATGGCAATGTTTCGAAAAAAGAGAAAATGTTTTGTTTTGGACCATTTCCATTTTTGTCCCATGCGTGTGTGCTTGTGCCGCCATGACAACTTTTAAACATGTTGCACGCGAACCTCTGGGGCCGAGATGAAGGCGCACAGCACTTTGCGCTGAGGGAGCCTTGATTTGCCGCTGAACCACGAGCCTCGGGCTCAGACGATTCTCCCGGAAGTTCCGGTTTCAGTCGAGAATGTGCTGTTTTGGAGCCCAGAAGCTGATTGAACTGAAAAAGAATCTCACTGTTTTGTCTTGCAATCTTTTGGACAGAGAAATGAAAGGAAGGACAGTTTTGGTTTGTTTTGGAAAATTTTCCATTTTTGTCCCGTGCGTGCATGCTTGCGGTTTGCTTGTGCCGGCCATGACAGTTTTGAACATGTTGAAAGCAAACACCGCAAGTCGACTTGGCTGAGGCATCGACATAGAGACTTCGCGGTGACGAGCCTTGATTTGCCTCTGAACCACGAGCCTCAGGCCGAGACCATTCTCCCGGAAGTGATGTTTTTTTCGAGTTTTCTTACGGAAGGCTTCATCTTCAAACGAAATTCTTTTTTGTAAATTCACAATGATTTTCATTCTTTTGTGAAATGATGAAAAAATATTTTGTTGTTGATCATAAGATTTTTTCCAGTGCAAAAGGGTTTCACTCATGTCGGCCATGATGAATTTGATCATGTTGATCGCGAGCCTCGCAATTCAAACTGAAACGGGCACAGCGCTGAGGCAGCCTTGGTTTGCCGCTGAACCACGAGAATCAGGCCCAGACGATTCTCCCGGAAGTTCCGGTTCAAATCAAGAAGGTGCTTTTGTGGATTTCTTAGGAGCTTCCAGCCGAAACAAAACACGTAGATGCATCAGTGCTTTTCCCCTTCACATCTTTATCACATTGCAAGAAGATAAAGGAAAATTCAACTCATTTCGTTGGCCAGTTGTCTTCCGCGATGTTTGTCAAAGCATGAAAACGTCTCGTAGACATGTTGATCGCGAACCGCGCGGTCAGCAGCGAAACGGCCGCTATGCTAAGGGAGCCTTGATTTGCCGCTGAACCACAAGACTCGGGTCCAGACGATTCTCCCGGAAGTTGAGTTGAACATGTTGAATGAGTTGCGCCGTGAAAGGCGAGCGATTCGTAGACATGCTGAACGTGAACTGCACTGAGGAAGGTGTCCAAGCAGAAACTTTCGTGGGATACTTGCAGCGGAACCACGAGCCTCGGGCCGAGACGAATCTCCCAGAACTTCCGGTCGAAGAAATAAAATTTCTATTCTGGATTCACTGGACCGTCAAAATCTGTTGACCTATCAACGGTTCACTGTTGTTTTCTTTCAATTACTCAAGAAATGTAAGCAGTTTTTCGAAGAAAAGAGTTTCTCCTGTTGTGGTTCGCTGTCTTGGGCCATGTCAGCCAAACTGACAACGCATGAACATGATGAACGCGAACCGCGCGATTTGAGCGCATCAGTGCCTTTGGTTGAAGGAGCCACAATTTGCCGCTGAACCACGAGCCTCAGGTCCAGACGATTCTCCCGGAAGTTCCGGTGTGATGCCCGAAAATAGATTCTAATGGGTGTTTCAGCTCGATTGTGATGAAGTTGAGCAGACTGGGTACACTGGCGACAAATTTTGATCCTGAAGAAAACAACAGTTCATATGAACATTCCTTCGTCCGTACCATGCTTCAGCATGGCCGCCACAACACACTGAATAAAGACCGGCCTTTCAGCGATAGACTCCGCGACTTTCACGAGGGAGCCGATGTTTGCTGCTGAACCACGAGCCTCGGGCCGAGACGATTCCCCCGGAAGTTGCAATTCAGACAAAGGTTCTGCCTCTTTGGAACCTCAGCAGCAAATTCATTCACCAAAATCTTGCGTTTCACCATTTTTACTTGAAGTTGCAATGCATCACAGAAGGGACAGCATTTTGCTTGAAAAAGCGAAAACCCTCAAACAAATTTATGTTTCGCTCACGATGGCGACTGGTGAACATGTTGAGCGCGAACTGCGCTGCGCTGAGTCCCAAGGAACCACGAGCCTCAGGCCTGGACGATTCCCCCGGAAGTTCCAGTTTTACGACTTGTGGCGGTTTCAGCTCAAGCAAAATTCAATTTTCCAGCTTCAGGACTGTGAATGGTACTGGGTGCAGAACGACAATGTCAGGTCGACCCTGAGGAGGCTTATTCGGGGCAAATTTGAGAATCCAGAATAAACACAAATTTGCATTGTTCTGAGTGGAAAAAAATCAGATTTCTATCCTGCATTCACATTTTAAACACTGAACGCAGCGAATAATTTTAAATAATGCCTGTATATGTTGCAGAACTCGTTTCCATTGAACTGATTCACATGAACATTTGCAGTGCTGTGTTCGCAGTTCCAAGAGTCCGCGGTCATTTCAACACTGAACGGATCTGTCTATCCGAACACCAAGCAGGTAAGTTTTCCGAAAAAGGCAACACGGGTCAGCAGTTATCGTTGCAAGGACGGCGGTTTTCTCCAGGCACGGCGCGGGTGCGTGTGCGTCGCTGCTCCACCGCTGAACATGTTCAAGCGACGCGACCTCGTTCCGAGCGCGACGAAGCGTGACGCCGCGACGCGACGCGACAGGACGCGACGCTGAACATGTCACAGCGGCGAACATGCCCAGGGAAGCGCGGGTGCGGTTCGTTTCCCTGCCCTGGTGGACTTCGATTCCTGTGCAGCGGAACGGCCAAGATCATTTCCAGAATTGCACAAGTTCAGCAATTCCGCGGAGTAAATCAAACCCAACATCACTCCAGAATAACCACATTGGCGCTTGTTTCTTCTGTTCTTTATGAGTTCCGGAGCAATTCCAGAAGGACGGAATGGTAAATCGAACTCAATCTTGGTCGATTGCACGGAAGCAAAGCTCTAAGAACCACGCCTACAGAAGGAGGTCACACAGGACCCTCAGGCCCAATGAGCCGGAAGCTCTCATGGCGGCAGTGCACCGAAAAGCGTCACGATGAACAAGGCAAAACACAGTCGCGAGCGATAAACATTGAAAATACAAACTTTTCTTGTACAAAAGAAGGTCACACACGTCCCTCGGGTCTTTGTTGAAAGACGTTCACAGTTTTTGGTCAAACGCACAGTTTATCCCTCTCGAGTCAAGATTCATAGCTGAAGGATTGTCAAAATTGCAAACCTTCAAAATTGGTCCCCCAAGACATCGCATCCACACGAAAACAATCAGTTCTTGCTCTCGGAACCACCCGTTTCCAACTTATGAAAGTAGGTCACACAGTTCCCCTCGGGTCATCAATCAAAGCGATGACAAAGAAAATCGGGAACACAAGTATTTGTGGATGCTGCTGAAACTGCGAACTGTACAAGGGCGGAAGGAGGTCACACAGTCCCCTCAGGCCCAAGGCCCGGAAGTCCTATGAAAGGCAGGGCTCGGAAGCAGGCTCACCCAAACACGTATTCATTCTTCTGTTTATCGCCTCTTGCTACCGATTTAGACATGGATTCGCAACAAAATCTTTTGAGCAGATGGCCAACAAAGGTCAAAGGAAGCCAATTTCCTACCAGGGGCCCTCAAGGCCGGAATAAGAGGTGCGAAAACAGAACAACGGTGTGTGTGTGTGTGTGTGTGTGTGTGTGTGTGTGTGTGTGTGTGTGTTGTGTGTGTCGTGTGCGTGCGTTTGTTTGTCTGAATCTGTATCTGCCTGCTTTTGAGTCCAGTGTCTTTTGCCTCTGCGTGTGTGGAGAACGGTTTGTTAAATTGAGAATGACGTCAGCACCCAACAGCACGAAATAGACCCATGGATCATTTGTTTGCACATCAAGTGGTGCGCTTCCAAGGCATTTAGCGTCAGATTCCAAACTTTCATTCGAGGACCAAGCCCCTGTTACCAGGGTAAAAATACCAGCTGGAGGCGCAAAATCAGTGCGGCAAATTGATACCGTCAGGGGTGGGGGGGGGCAGGGTCCGAGGCGCATCTTCCCCAGGTCCGCGACCCCTGGATCTCCCCCGAGGACTCTGAAACACGTGTCAATGTGTCGTGAGATCCTTGAAAATCTACCTGTTGAACGTACACAGCTCCTATCGACTTTTGCAGCTGCGAGAATGGAAAAATCTTTGCCATGTGCACGAAGAAACGTTTATGTGGACTGAGGGGTGGATCCTGAAGGGCGTTGGTTTGACCCTTCATCCAGTGCCTCCAATATTCCGCCGCCAAGAGCAATCAAATTTGAGATCATCCCCGTCCGAGAACGATTGGGACCTCGAGTTGACCAGTACTGTACCTGGATTCGCGCAGGACTGACACAGAAGCCGGATCTGTATATAGAATGTTCAACAGAACGAAATGTCAAACAGTCCTACGCCACTTCTCGTTGCGGAGGTTCAGCAAATACATGTGTTGCTTTTTGTTCGTCCGTGGTTGATGTCAGGCCTGGGCAGAGTTGTGCATATTGAGTGTGTTTTGTCAACAAAGCCTGTGCCTGAGTTTTGCTGATTGGTCATCGGTCCAGAATGACCTCCCTCCACTGCATGTTGGTTCTGTGTGTTTTGCCTTTTTCGCAACTCATTCACCTCGCTATGCGCTTGTTCTGCATGCACGCTGACGAGCAGATCCGGGAACTGCCGGGTTCTTGAGGGTGGGGGGGGGGAGACCCTATGGTCTCGTCCTAGATGGGAGGGCGACCAGAAAAGACCTGATTTCAGCCTCAAGCTGAACGCATGAAAGGAAACCACAGTGTGCATCAAGTGCAAATCCGGGGGAAGGGATTCCTAATGACAAGGACAGGGCTGGATCCATGCCCGGGAATCCAGTACAACCGGGACCGACCACGGAGAGGGAGAGACACAGCGGCCACGACCGACGTGAAGCCAATTTCCTCCCGTCCCGCCGGTCGGGGGAGGATGCTGCCATCCCAGAAGCTTCCCAGGCAGGTGAGGGGTCAGCGATGACCATTGGATTGGGACGAGAATTTGAACCGGCCAGAGCTGTGTGTGACACCACGGGGGCTGGGCCTTCTTACCCTCTGCATCGCGATTCTGCGTCAAACGTGACAAAAGCGTGTGCGTTTCTCTGCGATGGAGAATGGCGGAGCCATCAACTGTTGTGCATTCTGCTGCAAACGATTCATTCTATTGTGACATCAAAGAGAAACGCTGAGAAACACCTGCAGCTCGGAGCTGAGCGAGACAAAACGAATATCCCCGCGACAACAACCAATGCAAAATTCCCAATTCAGCAAATCCACCTGTTTTTGCGCTCCTAAGCAACAACGTGCAGATCTGTTTTGCAAAAATGTGAAATTTTCTGCTGACTGCAGGGAGACGAGACCTTCAAACCCAGAGCAGATATGTGGCGTCAGCGTGACGGCAAAACTGATGAAAGATGAACTGAAGAGCAAAGATCTCGCATGCTCGTGATACGGTCATGTGACATGGTCATGTGGCACAGGAAAATCAGCGGCGCTCTGGTGACCCGGGTGTGTTGTACTGCACGGTGTGCAAGTGTTTTTGAGTGTGTGTGTGTGTGTGTGTGTGTCTGCAGTGTGTTGAAGTGTGTGTGTGAGAGAGAACAGAGAGAGAAAGGCAGAGACAGGTATAGACACACGGAGAGAATGTGGATAGAGGTGTGGGAGATCGATCGGGAGGGAGAGACACACAGAAATGAAGTGGCTTGGAGCAAGGGCCATGGCAGGGTCGGTGGCCCCAGGGTTCAGAACCCTTGAAAATACGTACATGTAATACCCTGCACCGCAACGAGAGGGTCGAAACTCTACATAGATTAACCTGAAATCGCTTCCCACTCCCTGACCAAATCCGACAGAGACCCACCACCGCTGAGCTGTCGATTGACGTTGAGTCCATTGAGAAGATTAAACACGTAGCTCGGCGACGTGCCCTGTGCACGTGATATTGCACCAATACTGTTTCCACAGTGACTGGCCCTGGGGACTCCAGGCTCCCACCTGTGCGAACAGACAGTTGGAAAAAGCCCAATCAGAGGACTTCTGAAGTTTGTTCTGATCACGAGATGGTGTTGGAGCCACAGGCGTCCAAGTCCAAGGTCCCCACTCACCCACCCCACCAACACCTGGTGGCATCCTCGTACACGTCCTTTATTCCTCCCGAGGATGACACACCCGTGGTCAACAACACCTGATCCCAACATCCTGGTTTCACATAACGGACACCACACACACACGCACACACAGACGCACACACAGGATATCAACCCACCTGAATCCCCTGCGTGAAGCCTTGTTCCTGTACTCCGTACCTTCACAAAACTGTCATAAACATCCCAGGGTGCAGCAAACCCACTTCAGCCGACTCTCAGTTTGGTTCTCGGAGTTTTGCGTTCCTGGTTGTTCCTCCAAAAAGTCCCACATGGTTCGTGCGTGGTTGGGTCTCCAGATCTTCATCCACTGCAGCTGCTGAACAGCATCCCACGTAAAATCCAAAGTTTCAGTCATGAATTTGCAAATGCGAATGGGATCTGTATCGTTTTGGTGCTTCGTGCTGAATGTCGCAGGAGACGGCAGGTCGAGTGAAGCCGCCCTGAGCTGAGGTGCGTTGTGTTCGCATCACGCAGACGGAGAATCGTGAAGCGGCATACAAACCATCCAGCTGCAGCGCCGTCCTGGCGACGTAGCGCCGTCCTTTCAGGGTGACACCATCACGGCATAAAGCAGTCCTCGCAGCTTGACGCCGTCTTCGTGGCGCGACACACGTGGTGCTGGTGGTGCAACACCTGTGTGCGAGCAAGGCGCACTCTCTCTCTCTCTCTCTCTCTCTCTCTCTTTCTCTCACTCTCTCTCTCTCTCTCTCTCCCTCTCTCCCTGTTTGGCTCAGAGAACCAAACCCTGGGAGCTATCCTCGTAGGGTGACACCACAAAGCGTAACACCACTCTTTCAAAGCAGTGATGTCCTCGCGACCCAGTGTCATCCCCACAGTGCAACGCCTACAGGTGTGAGAGCTGAGGCACTCTGTTTCGTCAGAGGACCAAACCTGGGAGCTGCCGAAAACTTTTGCATTTTTCTCTTTGTTTTTCTGGTGGTTCCTCAGGCTCTTGTTGACGTGCCCCCGGGAGATGGGATCGGTGGAATCTTGTCGTCAACAAGGGATGTACAACAACACAATGACAATTTGAAGAACAAGAAGCAACACGAAGGGAACGCAGTGAGTCCTTTGGGCCCTGAAGTTCAATTGTGCGCACGCACGTGCGACGTGCCTTTCGTGCTAAGAATGACACAGGAAGTTAGGCTTTCAGCACGTTTATTTTACCAGGAACTGCGAGGCAAAACTTGATGGTACTGTTGGGTCTCAAAAGCGTGGGAGATTCCTGCATCATCGTCCCTGCAGGGTGGAAAGTTCCACTACACCAGGAAACAAAACATCGGTACAGGAATCCTCCCGTCCAGCGCTGCCAGGACGGCGCTGTCCACCAGACGTCGATTCTGAGACACTGCATGGGAAAAACACGGACGGCAGCTTCAGGTAGGAATCCTCCGAAGAATCCGCCCAGCCAATCACCGCCGCCGACGCTGTTTCGTGACGCGCGTCACAAAAAGGACGCTGCAAAACGACGTTTTGCGACGCGCAACGCTGAGAGAGCGTTGCTTCCATGGGCGTGGTGGAAGAGCCGACACCGCGTTTGTGAGAGCGGAGTTGAGCGCTTTACAGAGAGAAAGAGAGATGGCAGATGAGATGTGTGAAGGACACTCAACCCTGCGGCGGATCCAGGGGTGTGGTACCGTGGGCAAGTTCCGACCTTGGCCAGACCGAGGAGCGGAGGGGCGAGGAGGAAACACGAGTCAACATCAGAAGTCCTCCATAGAAAGGTTGATGACTGCTCGAATTTGGGTGGGGACAATGTTTTGACAAACACGTGGCCCAGACTGCAGGGAACCTGGAGCCCGCGAAACGACAACGAAATTTCGAAAAAAAAATAGTTGGCACCACCCAAAAGCTGCGTCGTCGCTGCGATGGATGCTTTACCCGCAGAGCTGAGGCTATATGTGAGGCACCCAGTTTGAATGTAGAAACAGGCCTCAGGTCAACGGCGTCCGGTGTGTCTTTGACGTGTACTGCAAAATCAGGTGTCATCGCAGAAGCGGATTCAGGGGGCGCTTGAGGCCACGCCCCCCTGACCCCAGCCCCAACAATGGTGAGGTTTGGCCCGGTCCTGCTCCGATGTGCCTCAATTGTCAGTGGGTGCCACAGACACCATTTGGTCACTGGTCGTCGGCAAATCTGGTTACCTGTGCCACCAATGGACCAAGCAACTGGGGGCACTGCACGTCAAGGGGAATTGGGTGTTGCCAAACATCTTCTGGTCCACATGTGCACTTTTTCAAAGAGGCACCATCCTCCTGGGGCGTTGTTCCCCCTTGACCAGATCCAGGATCCTCTCCGCGGTATTGTCTGTGTTTTCCCCCAGGTTGAGGCTTTGATCCTGGGAACAATAACGTCGCGTCTCCCCGGCCCGACACCCGACACGTGTTTTCACGTGATTTCAGGTGAAGGTGTCAAGGTCACCAGACGTATCGACTTCCCTCGGTGCGAGCCGCGATGTTGGCCACCAACAGGACACGCGAGGTGGCGTGACCAATCACTTTCAGTTTTGTCTCCTGGCTGCTGCTGGGTGTCCAGGGCAGCGTTGTCTTTCGACGCGTGCTCCATGACACTCACATGAAAGGAACAACAGTGCAATCAGTTGAAATTGGAGCTTCTTTTGTGCAATTTTCATCCCTCTGACGGTTCCAGGGTTGGGTAGATAGCACCACCCCGTCCTGACTGGGATCTCATCGCAGAGTAAATCACACAAAAGTTCAAACAAAATGGGTTCTGCACTTTCGAAAGTGGGAGAGGCTGTATTTCTTGTGTGGGAGGGGTTAGCAATGCAGGGGACCCCGTCCCTGGGTCTTCCAGTCGGAGGTTGTGCTGTCGCAGATCGAGCCCCAGGGGCCCAATCTTGGAAGCGACAGACGAATGCCAACGTGCAATTCACTTTCCGCCCTGCAGCTCCCAGCGAATTGGACCAAATTGCATCAAAGTAACAGGTAAATTGAACGCCAAGTCATAAACCCCTTCACTCCGATGAGACAGGCTGACGTGCCAATGTCCTCACCTCTGAGAAACACTCTGCAGTGACGACACAAATTTCCTTTGTTGGGGGAGCAATGTTGTTTTTCCCGCATCTGCTGCGACCTGCATTGTGTGTGTGTTGTGCCCGTGGGTGCTGCGTGGCAAACAATGCTGCAGGAGTTAATTACTTTGCACCTGTTGTGTGAAACGGGTTTGTGACAGGTGACGAGGCCTGTTTCTACACAAAGCGGGTGCGTCATGCGTCGCGCCCAACGACGTGACGTACTCAAACACACATGCGCACACACACATATCACAACACACACACCACAACAGGCGCATACACGGACCCTACACACGCACACACACACACACACACACACACACACACTTTCTATTTTGAACCCCCATGGAACAAGGCCAGTTTCAGATTGGATTCACGAGACCAACAAACGTGTTGGTCAATTCGATTCACCACGCACCCCGTACCCCGCAGCCCACCCTACACCCCACTCGCCCACCTCATGTCCCGCACCCCACACCCTGTGCCTCACACACCACACCCAGCACCCTGCATCCAACACCCTGTACGCCACCCCACAACCTGCACCCCTCACCCCACCCCACCCCACCCCCATCCCCCACCCGCACCCTGCACCACACACCCCACATCCCGCATCCTGTGTGAACCACCGCCTTGAGATGTGTTTGTGATACTTGGTTCCACCACACAGAGCGGGTGGAGCCTGCGCCTCCCATCGACGTCATCTTTGAAAAAATCACCAAAGGAACAAAATTCCCCATCTTTTTTATCAATCAGAAGAAGCGGTGAAGTTTTTCTGTTTTCTGAAGTTGTTGTTTTCAAGGAGCGAGACAGAGTTTCCTGCAGAAACGGAGCCCCTTGCATCGTCTCCCAGAGTCATGCATAATTGGCAGGAAGGATCAATCTTTGTATCAATTGTTTGCAACATTTATTGCAGCGAACGCAGGTGTATGCAGATTTCCGATTCCTTGTCCTCATCCAAACCTGCGATGTCCATCAAATGGCGGGTGCAGAGCTGGGTCAAGAAAGGCCCCACCCAATGGGAGAGAGTTTTGACTTGGTGACGCTTTCTTGTCAGTGGCAGAGGGAAGGGGGCAGGCCCCAAGGCTCCCTGGGTCCGCCCTGGAATTGCCTGGGATCACCCTCCGTATACATGCCAAGCACATCGCCTCGCCCGGCCCATCACTCCTGACTCACCCCTCGCCCGCACCCTGCCCCCGCTGACGTCCCACGCCCACGCCCCACCTCACACCCCCATTCCCCCACCATACCCTTCTGCCCCTCGCCCTCACCCCACCCTGTCCCTCACCCCTTGCCCGCCCGCCCCCACCACTGGCCCTCACCCCCCCCACTGCCCCCCCCCACTGGGCCCTGGATCCGACTCCATCCACCAAGACGTGGAGTTCGGCTCGGCTCGGCGAGGCTCACCTGTGTCTACAGATATCAGCGGTGTTTAGGGCGGGGTCGTTGCATCGACTCGTGACGTCGACTCCTTCTGAAAACTTTCTGTCCGCGCGGGGTTCACACTGAATGCGTTGCGCGTGGGATCCACGTACAAAATCAGCCAGTGGTAGGATGCTGGGTATGTCAATGGGCGCGGTGTCGCATTGGAGGCATCACGCGTGGACCACCAGCTCCCAGGCAGGAGAGCGATACGAGCGCTGGATCAGTCCGCAAACGTTGCATCTTCTTGGGCTGGATGCATCGCGCATAGCTTCGAACGGACCAGTTCAAAAGCGCTCCATAAATTCTTATGATTTGGTGCACACTGGATGCGTCCAATGGTGCTTCGGGGACAAGCCAACCAGCACTGCGTCACCCCTCCGCCGCCTCTTGCAGCCCGCACCGCACCTTGTGTGAACCCGGCCTCACACCCAGGGCGGTGTTCCGTGCTGCACTGTACACACTCGTTTCCATAAAGATCTGCCTCTCGTCGCGATGTCAGGGCGGTGCAGGAATCCTTCACTCCGAGCTTCAGCAGCGGATCCTGGGAAGGCGAGAATGGCAAGATTTAGTCACCATAAATTGTCATTCCGTGCGGTGCCCCAATTGCCAGACAGCCACATAAATTGCAGTTGAGACAAGTGTCAACTCTGTTGCTGATCTGACAATTGCTGCATGTCAGAAAAGGACCGAAGTACATGTATTTCCAAAAGTTATCCCGAACAGGCCCCTTACGGCACAAAATACAAGGTTGTTTGGGGAGGGGGCAGGAAAGGCGAGAGGACTACCCCCCCCCCTTTCCGGCCTGTCATTGTTTTTGTCCAGAAGTCAGTGCGCAACTCTTTGAGTTGTGGATCCCACAGTCGAAAGGTTCTTCTTGGAGCCATGCGCGCGCGCGCGCGCACACACACACACACACACACACACACACACACACACACACACACACACATACGTGCGTACAAACGACACAGACACAACCACATACCACACACACGCAACACACACACACACACACACACACACACACACACACACACACACACACACACACACAAAGCTCCCGCCCAACAAACGGGCCATGACATCAGCCGGAATTTTCAACAAAAATATTGACATTGATTCATCCGGGATTTCCGCTTGTCTCCCTGCATGACAGATGACTTCCTCGGAATCCGACCACGTGATCTGTTGTCACGTGGAGCGAGCTCTTTACCGTCTCTTTAGGGTGTGGTCGATGTCAGTGCGCGTTGCGTCACGAACCCAGAACCTGAAGCCTGTTTCACGGCGCATGCGTCACGCTGTGTGTCCCTTGTCAAAGGACCTCGCGTCGCTCTGTTCACGTCTCAGTACTCCGTGCAGGTTGGCAACCTGGAGCGCATCCAGTGTGAAACAGGCTTGATACTCAATTGATGCACTCACTGGCATTTTTTTTTCCTGTGATGCACAAGTATCATGAACGTCAACATCATCAACAAAACCCACACTGAAACACGAGCTACGAGAAGGAAAAGGATCAACGCACCAGTCATATTTTTCCTGTGACACACAAAAACTTTGAATGTTTTGAGCATCAGCTTAGCCCACACAGAAACACGAGTTGCCCAGAAGCGAAAGGAAGGTTGATACTCGTACATCTTCACAAACACAATCGTGGACGACAGATCTCGGACAGAGGGGCGGCTCCTGACGTCTGGGGCTGGATGGCTGGAGCGACTGACACAGGTGCAGGTCCCAGGAGGCAGGGCCCGAACCAACCCCCCACCCCCACCCCGGTCCGCGCTGAGTGAAGACAAAATTCTGCGTCCTTCCTTGATTTTTGTGCAGGAACCCAGGAGGAGAAGGTTGCATGGTGCGGAGCTGGTGGGACAACATTCCATCCGCGGCCGTTTCCACAGGATCTAGGTGTCGAGGAGTGGGGGGGGGGGGGGTAGGACCCAAGAGGGCGGGCTTAAGTTAAGAATGTTTGCTTCTGTGATGCAACATCAAGCAAATGGTTCTTTCCAAGGGTAAGGGATGCTCCCCGACCATCGGGAAACCTCTTGGATCCATCCTGGCACAAACGTGTGTGCGTGCCTGTGTGCGTGCGTGTTTTGGGGATGGTTCCCGGGTCCTGTGAGAAATGGGCTTCAGGAAGTCGGAAGGGTGTCAGGGGTACCCTGGGCCGCTTGGGTCTGCCCGTTGACAGGGGTAAAATGAAGGGACCAGAGTCAAGTGGAATTTGTTTCCATATGTGATGGGAATTGAGAAAACCGGACTTCACTGAACAACACCGAAGAACCACAGGGTTTTGTGTGGGCGCGAAATTACTGAACACATGTGATGGGAGATGAAGAAACCAGACATTACTGAACAACACCGAAGAACCACCTGTTAGGGAAAGTGTGGGCGCAAAATTGTTGAAGGCATGTGATGGGAGTTGAAGAAACCGGACTTTACTGAACAACACCGAAGAACCACAGGGTTTTGTGTGGGCGCGAAATTACTGAACACATGTGATGGGAGATGAAGAAACCAGACATTACTGAACAACACCGAAGAAACACCTGTTGGGGGAACTGGGCGCGAAATTGTTGAAAACATGTGATGGGAGTTGAAGAAACCGGACTTTACTGAACAACACCGAAGAACCACCTGTTGGGGGAACTGGGCGCGACATTGTTGAAAACATGTGATGGGAGTTGAAGAAACCGGACTTTACTGAACAACACCGAAGAACCACTGGTCGCAGCGAAGCCAAAGCAACGGGTGATCGCAATCCGTCTGAATATCGTCAGAGCGAACATCTGCTGGAGCACATCCTTGAGAATCACACAATGCATTGCTTGTACAAGTGCTTTTGAAAAGCACGTGTGCTTTTTAGTGATTTGCGCCGTGTGGTGTGACTTGCGTACCACTCACCTTATGATTGATATGGCGCGACGTGAATGTTGAACGCCAGTCTGATGACCATCGTCCGCAAACAGATGTTCGATACAGGCGACCCGATAGAGAAATATGCCACAACATTGTCAATCACTGGGGTCGAGAGGGGCTGCAACCCCATGCGTGTTGAGACAAAATAGATTCTCCTGACAATCTGTTGTTTGAGAAAATTCCACGCCTCAAGTTCCACCACGTCCATTTTTCAGATCTGAGAGAGTGGGAAAACCCCGCAGTCACGTGATCACCTAATGTGGGGGGAGGAATGCTGGGTAATAACCAGCAAAATAGCACAAAATTGATATTAAGCGTCTATTCCCAGTCTAATGTATGTGATAATTTAATATAAAAATATTCAGAATATAATTAATTGGCTGAGGCCAGACCCCCCTGGTGGGGGAGGAGTGTGGTGTGACACACCAGCTGTGAATTTGAACCACCGCGGTACAGGTGGCAGCACTGTTCATTCAATAAATACAGAGATTCGCGCCACCG
>JAAUXT010005078.1_pt1 | contig 19611 bp, 14 predicted proteins | sample 7278171 | NCBI WGS metagenome assembly JAAUXT01 (sample SAMN14350112, study PRJNA611818) | marine sediment metagenome | isolation source: surface marine sediment (1.8m) | place: French Polynesia: Moorea | collected 2018-08 | reverse complement strand
TTTGGACATATTAGTTGTGTTGAGGAAGGTTTCCGATCAGTCGTGAACTGTTTTGTTTCATGTTGACATGTTTTCGAATTTTGGTAGTTGACCATGTTGAAGTTTTTGGTCATACAGTCAAGTCTTGTGCTTGGAAATCAATAAAGTTTTGTTGTGCAGTGGCAGTTTGTTTTGCCAGTGCGAGTGGGAGATCGCAGACCGCTTGCAGAAACGTCGGAAAGAGCGTGCCGCATCATACCTGTACGAGAATGCAGAGTTCGAACACGGACCAACCAGCGCTTGACGCACCCAACGTAACCCAGACTCGTGGTGCACCACCCAATGGGGATTCTCCCCTGCCAAGTGACAAGTGGCCAAAACATTGTCTGTGTCACCAACCTGGCAGTTGGGACACGTCAGTGGAAGGCCACACGGACCCACAACCAGCTCCTGAAAGGAACTTGACCTCAGTGCCGCCAAATCAATGTTTGGGTGCGTTTTTTGCTCGGGGGCGTCTTGTTCACGGAGATACGCGCTATCTAGGCCTGTCGCGCCGCGCCACCCACTGCGTTGAGCAGGACCGCGACGCGTGACGCATCCAGCGGGACCTGGCTTCAACACTGAACGCGTCATTCCTCTAATCCCACCGCATCGTGCGCTGTGATGAAAAGCAAAGAAAACTGGATTTCGAATCGCAGCTGTGTCTCGTGGCGTCGTCTTCAGCGCTGATTCCTGTGTTGTCGGGCGGAGGAGGCGTTGTACGTTCTTAGTCTCTTGGGGGAGGGACGAGGCAGTTTGAAGATTTTAGGGTGGTGGTGGGGAGTTTGGAAAGATTTTGAGTCTCGATGCGGGAGTGAAGTGCGACTTCTCCAATCAACATTTAGAGTTGAGCCCTTTTTCGCGTTGATGGCTGTCACGTGACGTGCACTGCAAGTAGTTGTGGACTGTGAAGTGTGCGCCCTTTGCTGGTCCCTTTGCTTGATCAATCACCGGGTGCGATCACGTCAATGTTCCAGGCTGCGAAGAAAAAGTGTTTGATTCAGAAGACCAGCGTGGTGAAATTGCCTGACACTCCGAACCAGAAGACGCGGGTCATTTTGAATTTCCTTCAAATCACCAGACACCGCGTGAAAATGACACTCCAGCAGATCGTCCGCGCTTCGTTGAGTGTGCGTGTGTGTGAAGTACGCGTGTGGATGTGAGGTGTGTTTCAGGTTTGCGTGCGTGGAGGGTGGACACCCAATTGTCCGGGAGGGGGGGGAACTGCTGCAGCCAATCATCAGCGCCACGCTGAGAGTGTTAATTCGCTGGCAATTTCAGGTCGGACCTGACACTGTCCACAATACCCCGCGTCATCATTGCTTCGCACCAGTCACGAGCGCCCTATCTTGTCGTTGCAGTGACGCGCGTGCGCTCCCAGGGACACGTGACCCTCACGTTCCACGTCGTAACGAAGGACCTCAAGAAGCTCGGCTATGACGTCACTCCCTCTGACGTCACCAACCCGACGCTTCCCGAGGCAGCGGCGTCCAACGTGACGGCAACGACGGCGCCCGGATCGTAGTGACGTCACAGAGAGGAGTGACGTCACACGAAGAGAGGAACGCAGCGTGTTGTGTCTCATAATGTTGTAACAGGCCACCGGATATCTGACCCCATTCCACACAGGAATTGCCAGAATGTGTACCAACCCCTGACGCATGGTTTAAACTGCTCAGTGCAGTGCTGGACCAGCGTGAGTGTGGTATCTTCTTGCTGGTGCATTCAGTATGGAGACGAGTGTGTGCCGCCTTGCCCTGTCCCTTCGCGTTCGTGTAACCCATCAAAGTGCGCTGTGACCCTCCGTACGTGTCATGCGCCGGCGCATCCTGGGTGGATTCAGGGGGGGGGGCTCAGACCGTGTGACTCGCTGTGTCGCGCGGAGACGTCCGTTGACCATTGCCAGTCCGCGACGCACGACAGATTCAATGGACCGACCCGTGAGCTCTCGTTTTCAAAGTATTCTTGACATGATGACAGGCGAGGCAGGTGTCTACACTGACAAGTGTCCTTGTTCAGTGCTCCATTTGCGTCGTTTGTGTGTTGTATCCGTCCAAGGTTTTGTAATGTTGACATAACACCTGCCCTACGTTGCAGGGGAGGGTGACTCTGCAGAGCACCTGCCGTGCGAAAGTAAACTGTTCAAAATGAAGTGGTTCGGGCTTGAATCAAGCAGCTGCAACAGATGAGTGTCATTGTGTTTGCGTGAAATTTCCCTTTTGTTATGTCCTTGTGCCGGGTGAGTTTGTGTAAACTTTACATCAGATGTGTTGTGCGCTGTGCAAGTTAATAGGGGCTGCATCACTGCATGCGATATGTCGCCAACAGCACACAATGCTGTCACACTCAGTGTGAATCCGGCCTTGACGTTCTTAGTCCACATGACTCGAGTCACACTGGTTCGCACTGCATGCGGCGTGCGTTGCGTCACTGTGTGAAGCTCAATGTGCTCCCTGCCACGCCTACGGGGAACCTGGTTCTGGGTTCAATTTTGGCACACTACACAACGGGACTGTGAAGATTCAACTCGCAAAGTTTGGGCTTGTGACGCGATTTTAGAGAACAAGAGAAGCACTGCTGACGCAACTGTGGGTGCGATGTCCGCTTTCTTTGTTTGGCAGTCATCCTGTTGTTTAAAAATACACTTCAATCAGCCATTTCTTGATTTTTGACCTTTTTGCTCTGTCTGAATAAGAAGCTGAGATACATGTACAGCAATTTTCAGCTGGTTGCCAAGGTGGAATTTTGGACTTAATTTTTGCCTTGAGCACTGCTTCTCGTCAGTATGGTATTCTATGAAGGTCAAATATCACACGCTGAATAAAACACTGATCTTGCACAAAAATCATGACAGAGTTTATGATGTGAGGACAGATTGTGAAATTTATTTTGTTGTCAGACTGAAGTAATGATGTGACATGCAGATTATCAGAGTGGTTTCTTGTGTGCAGCTTGCTTCATCCAGAAAATACTTGCTGTCAGATAGTTTGCAGGCCAACTCAAGTGAAAATAAGATTCACAGAATGGTGACCATCATCCCGTTGTAAATCATGACTGACAGTCATACGAAAATAACTTGGACAACTTGGACAGAATGAAAGGCATTCTGTTGACTTTGAATGCAATCACACCAAAGAACAACCGAAGCTATTCTTGGATTGTTGACAAAACACTCAACAGATGTGGGCAGCCTTTCTCACAACTGTAAACTGCACCTGTAAAAATTCATTGGGTTTCAAAGCACAGCCATCACAGGAATTCAGAACCCTTTTGAAACAGAAGCTTTTTTTGCTGTGCAGTTCTTGATTTTCCTAATTGTAGTAACAATGAAAATTGCAGGATTAATCATTGAGTTGATTGGTGCAACAACAATAGAAACCCATACCAGCATTTCAGTTGGGTAGTTGTTCATGTACAGAGATGAGATGTAAATCACTCCGCAACCAACCCAGCAGAGAATGTTTGAGACACTGATGATCACCACCTGAAGCACAGTTTGGAAGCTTGATCTCCCTTTTGAAATTGAATTTTGAACCCGATTTTGTGACTCTTGCAGTTCCAAAATAAGCTTCACATGGGAAAGGGAAATTACTATAGCAATGCTCAGTTGGTATAAGCAAGTAAACCACACCAAAATTACTGGTAGAAGTATCTCTTTTGTTGGGTCTATGAGATTAGAGCACAAGAAAATGGTTAATTTGTGGCCTGGAAACATAGCCCAGGTGATGATGCTGAGGATAATTGATACAAACAAGCATGGAACAAATACTGCCACTGTGGCAGTCAGAACAAAGTCAGTTTCCTTCATTTTAGAATCCATAGGATGCAAAATTACCATCAGCCTTGACAAAGACAATAGAATGAGCAGTGGTGGGTACACAAAGTTGTAAAACAAGCCTGTTCCTGAAATGGCATGACACATTGCACTTGACAACCAATCTGACTCATGAAGCACAAAGTCAACATTGTAGATGAGGTCTGATATCCACAAAATAAACAATGGAACAGACCCCAAGAGATCTGCTGTATTGAGAACAACAATGATGGCAGCAAATGCTGCAGTCCTGTCCACTTTCATGTGAATGCAAGCTATTTGTAAAGCCAATGACACAGTGTTCAATAATACCAGAAAGGAACAAATAATGTAAAATGTTATTTTAACTCCGGAGTTGTGCAAGATGCTTTCACAAGACTTGTGCCAAGGAATAATGCCTGTGCATTTGGTATGTTCAGGCATCAAGCAGCACAGCCTGTAGTCATCTGTTTGAAGTACATCCAACACAAAGTCTGAAAATGTATCCTGTGCAATTTCATCCAGCTGGTTGTTTCTCAGAGAAATACATCTCAAATGACTTGATTTTGGAAGAGTTTCAGGAGATATTGCTGTCAAACAGTTGGATGACAAATTAAGGAGGAGCAAGGCTGGCAGATGAAGGAGGTGCAATGTCTGGACATCACTGATGAAATTGTTTGATACATCAAGGAAAATTAATTTTGACATGTTTTGCTTGTTTGAAGAATGTGTTTTTCCAAGGATGCTGATGTTGTTGGAGTTCAGGTTTACAAAGACAACATGGGCCATGGAATCCAAAATGCTGCAACATCTTGTGAGACCAGAATCTCTGATGACCAATACCAGAGCATCAAAGAAACCAACCCCTTCCTGTTCTAGTTCAAGAGGCAAGACACACTTGTCAAAAAGTATGCTGACATGTGGAAACACATTTCTGCTAATCATTTGTCCAGACACTGAATGTCCAACACAACTGATAGCAAATAGAAGGCAAGTACAATTTTGAATGCAAACATTTCCAGCAAGTTTGCACAGGATTTCATCATCTTTTTCAGGGCAATCAAAACACCCATCACAAATATTTCTCAAATGAATACAAACTACAGATTTCCTACATTTGAACAGACCAACACACAATGAAATTTCTCCACATGTTTGATTCAGCAACTCATCTGTTCCTGCAGGACAGTCCCATTTTCCATTGCAAATGTATCTCCATGGAATACAGTAATATTGTGGGCACTTGAACATGGCATTGCATTCATATTGGCTACAATTTGCCATGTGATCACCTTTTGGGCAAGGAACAAGCTGACCAGTTTCATTCAGTGTGAATATACATATCTGTGTGATTCTAAAACATATTTGGCTACTTTTGCAAAATAGCAGACCCTGTGCAGAACATTCAGGCCAGCTCTCAGATTTCCCAATGGCATTGCCTTCATCAATCTCATTGTTGTTTGTAGAGAAGTGGGACATTGTCTGTTCTTTATCATTCTCTTGAGTCTCCTGAAGTAATGTGTACATTACACATCTATTTTTATTAGTTCTGTAAAATTGAGAGGCACATAATTGTGGTGTTTCAGAATAGCTTGATGTTGACATTATTTTACATATTTTGTTGATTTCATCTGTGTCATTCTCATGGCAATCTTTGAAACCATCACATAAAAAGGCAAGTGAAACCATGATGTTTTGTGCACAATTGAAAGTATTTTGTAATTCACCAAAGTTAACAGCTTGTGTATCTTGCAGATGCAAAGCTGTCTTGTGTCTGACAGTAAATGTAATGTTGTAGACTGTGAAAAACTTTTGGAAAATATACACAGTTTGATGCTGGCATGAATAGAATGGTGGAAATCTTGCACTGATTGGGTGCAACAAAAACAGGATACTGTCAGTACTTATTTTCTTTTGACACACTGCATTATCAGTCCATGTGGTTGAGAAGCAACTTTTGCTTCTCAAGACTTCCCCTTTCATGCAAGAGAAAGGGTAAAGCTTTCTTGATATGTTTCTCTTTGTTCTTTTGTTGTGGACTTCACAGAAAATATCACCAATGACTTCCCTGTTACAATTTACACTTGTCCATTCAAGTTGAGCCAAGTTGTGAAGAAGCATTGCCATGCACAAGGAGGATATGTTCATTTTGTTTGAGTTGTCCCTTTCTCCAAAGGTGTTGAAAAATGTTTTAGAATACTTTAATGGCAGGTTGAGTTTGTGAGTTATATTGTAGAGATCTTCCATACATTCCTGTATTGTATAATCTATTGAATGCACAAGCACAGCCTGGTACATAACTGGATCTCCCGTGTTCCATGACCACACCCACTGGAATAGAGGAACAAGTTGCAAAAATAGTTGACATGGGTAAGTTTGTGGGAACATTCCACAACTGCAGACACCTCATTAACCTTTGTGACCTCACACTTTTCACCCTCAACATGAAGCAATAAGGTTTCAGGTTTGCACAAAACAAAAGCACAACAGAAAACTGGGATTTAGTCAACAATCACTTCAGTCTGTTGACCAAGGGGTGCAATTGATCTCTCAGCATAAATATGAATAACTTTTGTTTCTATAGAATGCTACCTTTAACAAGACAGCCTTGTCTTCAAGGAGTCAAAAAAATTTTTGGGCACCACCTAAAACTGGATTTTGCTGGACAGATTGAGGGTGGGTAGAACAACCTGTGACAAAAGTCCAGCTTGCTAAAAGCTGGTCTCCCTCTCACTGCTAAATAGAAGTTGACTCCAGGAGACTAAATCTATAGAGAGATCCATAGAGAAGGAAGAGTGAGAAGAAGCTCTATTGTTGTCACCCATGTCTTACCCTTTGTCTCAATGCTCCTGACAGACCCAGGAAAATTGCCTTGACAAATGGGAGACCAATCATCTTAAGCAATGCCACAAAGGAAAACAGTTCTGCCTGAGTCCTCAATACTGGCAGCATGCCATGTGCAGAGTGGCATGTTTTCTTGGCTTGCTTCCATGATCTCAAGGTGTTGAACTTGTCTATGTATGTATTCTCAGCTTTGATGCAGTGGGTTGTGTTGAGCCTTTTCCAATGAACTACACCACTGTACCAGTTTTCATGTTTTGAATCCTTTGGGCAAGGAGCATTTGTCCAAAACCAGCCAAGCCAAAACTTTTCCCTAAAGAACAGATAGCATTGAACTGTTTCTTGAAATTGCCCTGTTATGTTGAAACAGTAATTTGACTGATTGTGAAATAGACCATCATTCTGGCATTCAGAGGAATGAATTGGCATAAACTGGCTCCAATGTTGGAAGAAGAGGCCACTAATTTTGTAAAGGATAATTTCAGACTCAGCTAGAGTTTTTGAAGCTTCAATTTGCCACACATCATCTTGAAAAGCCAACTCCAAGTTGTTTGAAAGATCAGCTCTGACTGAAAAGTTTCCTGTTAGATGTTCAACAGAATAGTCAACCTTCTCCATTGTGGGCCTCCTGAAGTTTGTGTATTTCTCTTCAATCTTCCTCCATCTCCCCCCAGAGATAAACAACAGCTGAAACAACAGGTGAATATGTGCTTGTTGTCCCTCAGTTGCCTTCATGACAAAAGCTTCATCTGACTTGTTCTTCTTTTCATTTTCCAAATCATTATACACCTGTCTCATATGAAGTGGAACAAGCATTTCAGCAACAAATGTAACTTCTTTCATGGAGACATTTAGTGGACACACAAGGTTTTTGGTGTGGAATGTAATATCCAGCCATGTGCCAGAGACAACATGTGTAAGGTCCATGGCAATTGTAGGTATCAAAATTAAATGACAAAACTTGAATGTGCCTTGCAGCATGAAACTCTTTGGGAGCCCTGCACCCACAATTGTGTACTGTCCCTCTTCCTCTGGGTTTGATCTGAAACAAATAATTGAACCTTATTCTCAACATAATTGTCAATTGTCCAGACCAATTACACACTCATAAGTATATATTCCACTAAAGAAGGGTGAGAATATGGATGCAAGTTAGTGTCTTACAGCAGCCTTTGACCCCCTTTTCTCACAGTGTGGTTCTGGAGGAAATACACTTCTTCCACAAACACCTCTCCCACCATGCCCTGCACATCAATCCGGTCACAGTAGATTGGAGGACGAGGATGGTAACACTTAACTGAAAGAAGAAAGCCACTGATTTTATGGTAGTCACCTGGGTCTGACGAAGAAAAAATGTTTCCTCTTTCTTTGTTGCTTTATTGGTCAAGGAATGTATAGAGTTTGTTCAGTTCATATTTGTTGCGTGTGAGGGCAAAAAGTTCAATTTCTTTGGGTCATGAAGTTTTGGACTTTGTTGTACAGAGTGGCTGATATCACAGAAAGTGCCAAAATGTTAAAAGAATTTTGATTGGTGTCATTCACTTTCTATTTTGAAAAAAAATTGTATGTGGTGCCCAAAGATTGGGGAATTTGGCAAAGCATTCAGAATGGATGATGAAGCAAACATTTTAGTGGATTCAGGTATGTGTTTTTGTTCTCAAATTCTTTTTTTGGGTGCATTCCAAGAATTCTATTTTTGTGCTGAACAGAATAATCACCAGAACCTATAGCAACAGGAGTGTGCAGTAACCAGAATACCTTGTGAGCAGAATTCACTCAGGATCAATTTTAAAATTTGCCTCTGAGCACTATGAAATCTGCAAGATGATGGGAATGGGACTACAATACAGCCAAAGTGCTCACCATCCAACTGTCTGTGACCTCCACTGAAATATCCCCTCATGGTAAAGTTTGCTGAGGTCAGTTTGAGCTTGCGAAGAGTAGGGGACTGGAGCACAGAGAAACAAGAGGCTGTGTGGAAGGACCTGTAGCCATCTGTATAAATGATGTCTGTCTCCACCCTCATTATGTAACAGGCTTCCTGAGGCAGCACAAATCGGTTGCTGATTCGAGATGGAAAGTTTCCAACTCGACATGGATTCACAAACCAAACTTTGCATGTGGTGGAAGTTAATGTATAAGACACATTCAAGGTTGCCAAGTCAGTGTAGCAATACAAAATTATAATAGCAAACTGTGGTGTTCGGGAATAATAATCTCTGTGAACATTATGTGCCTGTGTCAAAGTAGGGCAATAGCTGACAAGGTCTTCTCTTACTTCTTCCATTCTGACAGCATGGGGATGTGACTTTTGAGTTTCTTTGAACTTGAGGCCGCCATATCTACAATCTGTGCTGTTGAATGCTTGAAACATAATTTCATCAATTACAACTCTGACAGTGGAATTGTTTTCTGTGGCTATGTGGTGACTCTCTGCATGGAACCAGCCCAATTCCTCAGAAGAAGTAAATAACTGAGTAACAGACACACCAGCTTTGAGAGAAATAGGGGTAAAAGTCATATTTCTTTCTTTGAGCTTGTGAAAAATCTGGAGATCGTACTTAGACACTGAGAAATCATGTTCCACAATCAGTGTACAGTGCATACTTGTTGGGTAAAAGGTTTGCTCTTTGCCTGGGAATACTTGATGAGAATATGGAACTGGCCCATCAAACACTCTGATGGATTGCAAGGGCTTTGGTTTCACCTGAATAACAAGGCAGAAAAATTCCAAATATTGAAACAGGAGCCTGCACAAAAATAATTTTTTGTACACCAAAACAACTGATGATTTCTGTGGTCTCCCAAGCAGTCTCTGATCAATTCCAGATCTTCCATATACTGTGTCAAATGTAATGACACTGAAATGAAAAGTGGTATCCAGAAAAACCCCATAAGCAACAGAAACATGTATTTGTATGTGGGCACCAACAAGAAACAATTCCATGTATGAGCACAAGTCATAGAAAATGTAATCTTGGTGGTATTCTTGCACCACAAAGGAGGCTTGCTGGGTGATTGAATGAGATGAAATGTGAAAGTAAACAATTGTTAGGTTTAGTGTCCAATGTTTGTTCAAAAAGAAATTCCATGTCAAAGAACTAGCCTTTAAAGACTTGAGATTGGAACACCTGATACTCCCAAGAGGAGCAACTTGTGTGATGCTTTTCTGTTCAAAAAATATGAGTGAGTGTGGCAATAGTCTGTATACTTTTATTGTTTGAACTTTCTGGAGTAAGATGTGCAATCTTTGCTTTAATAATTTTAAATAATATGTCAGCAATGTCAAGTTATTTCCAAATAGTTTCACAAAAGTTTGTTTGCAAAATGCACCTATGTAGCTCATCCAACTCTTCAGAGCAGTATGCAAGGGATGGTCTTCATAGACTTTGGTATAGAAACCTAAACAAAGCTGGACAATTGAGAATAGTACAGCTGCCCTGACACGAATTTGTTTGTGTGTCCTCAAGGCATCAGCCATGATGTTTTCTGGTTGATATAGTTCCTCCCAGGATGCCTGTTTGTGATCCTATCCCACCTCACCACTCCTCTTTTGTGTGGCCATCCTGTTCAGTGGACGCAAACATGGTGGCAAAACAAACACAGAAAAAGAAACATTTTTGTTACTCACTTGCTCTCCTGAAACCGTAATAGGTCATCATGAACTTGGTGTCCAATTGTGAATCATCGGGCTCATCGGAAAAAAGAAACATTCACCTTTCTCGCTTCAGCACCCAACACTTGTGTTGATCAGTCCAGGCACATAGGAGAGTGAAGAAAGACTTGATCAGGTTCACTGTCATCTGGTTTGTTGGGGCTGGTGACTGATACACCGATTATTTCTGTCTGTGTGGTCTTTGTGGTCATTAAACAACCAGTATCATTCTGTTTCTTCTGTCTGCAGATGGAGAACAGACATTTCTGCAGGGGTATGAGGACCTCAGCAAAAGGAACTCACTTCTGGTTTAATTTTCTGAGAGTTTGACTGACAGCTGACCCCACGTGAAACCAGGGCTCACTTCTCAAATCAATTTGGCAGATCATGAGTGTTTGAAATTGGACAACCCCTTCCGGCCTGTCGGAAAGGAGAAAGTCCTGAAGAGACCACAAGCTGTGTTTTCTTTTTTGTTGAAACTTCACAACACATTAGGGGTTTTCACGTTGGTGACGCGCGGTTGGGCGGCGTCAGAATTTTTGACGCGCGCGTCAAAATTCAACATGAAGCCCAATGGAGACCGATCACACATTTTTGACGCGGGCGTCAATTTTTTGACGCGCGCGTCACCAGCGTGAAAACCCTTATTGGACCTTTCTTTTCTTTTTGTGAATTTGACACTGGGCACTATACGAATAGATTGCATCATTTTTTGAAGCCAGTGTTGTGTGAGATTCTGTGTGTGTGTGTATGCGTGCGTGTGTTTATTTGTTGCATGAAACAGAAATATTTCGCTCGTGCAGACGTCACTCACAGACTTGCAGCATTCAAATTACACAGCAAACGTCAGTGTTATTGATGGCTTGCTCGTGTCGTACATCTCTTTGTTTGAAATATTGAAGCTGTGTTGTCAAATCGTGGTGTCCACTTTTATTGTCAATAATTGTAACATCAACAAATGATTTTTCAAACTTTTCGTCTGTGTTTGCATTTTTTTGGTTGTCGCAAGAACTGTTCTCCACCCTGATCCAGGAGCCAGATCAAGGAGCCATGGAGAGGTCAGCGTCACTGGGGAGAGAACTTTCCACAGCACCCCTGTCCCAACTTCAGAAAAGCTATTGGAGCTCCATCCCCACAATGTAGATTTGCTTCGGGCATCGCCATCCTCAGTCCCTGTGCGCCACCCCCCATTCAAATTGCGATCTTCGTGGGTGAAGGGAACAACAACACATTGGTGCCGTTGGCGTCAAGAAGTTGACGTGCGCCATCAATGTGAAAACTGATACAGGAACGCGCAGTGTGTAGATCTACGCCCACTGAGTGTTACCAACCGCAGTGTTGCTTAGTTTCCGTCGTGACGCCAGCCTCGTCTGTACTGGATGCGTCACGCACTGCGTCCCTCTGTGAAGACGCGACACGTGCGGTTGTTGGAAACTCCCCGTCTGAGTGGAAACTTTTCGACATTCCCTTGAGTGGAAACTTTCCTCACTGGTCTCCGACTGAAAACTCCGCACTGGTACCCGCTGTCTGAGTGGAAACTTTTCTGACTGGTACCCGCTGTCCCAGGGGCCCCTTGGCCCTGTGGAGCCGGGGGACGGAGCTGATGCTCTCACGCACGCGACGGAATTAACCGGAGCGCGCACAACGGAGACGTCCCCTCCCCAGACGGACCCTCTGTGGACGAGATCAGGGGCGGATCCAGGGGACCTAGATTCCGTGGACTCTCGATAAAACAAAGCCGCGTCCATCGAATGTTGTCTCTTCTGTGTCAAGGCACACCTTGTGTTTTGATTGGTTGAACATTGGATTCGTCATGTCTTGACACAGCCCGCTTCGGCTGCGTTCACACTGCCACGGACGGGCTTGCAGCACGGGCTGTCCCTGGATGGCGTGACCTTCATTTTGATAACAGACACACTGGACGGCATGTCACATCAACTTGCAACATTCAGTTTCTTGACATTTAACTTTTTGAATGTTGCAAGTTTGTCACTGTACAGTTAACATAATTTGAAAAAGATACCATGCAGTCACCATCACTCAAATATTACACCATGCAGTCAAAAAAATACTATACAGTCAACTGGAATAAATAATTTCCCTCTATGGTACTGAAAAACTATTGTATGGTCAACTGAACTCAAATGTATCACTGTCCTTAAAAACATAAACCTCAACTGTACAGTTGACTGAACTCAAAAGTATCACTGCACATGATGCAAAAAAAGCAGCACCAACCCAACTGACCATCCTGTCCAGGGGTGTGCCATGCTGCTGAATGGCTCTTAGATTGGTCTGTGAGATGGGGCAGCCCATCTAGTGTGCCCCGTCCTGTGGGGTGTGTCTGCATCCATTGAAAATGCACTGGAGCGATCCGCTGGATGGGGCAGTCACGGCATGGGGCGACCCGTCTGACCGCCCTATTGGTGGTGGTGTGTCCGCACCCTCAGTACAGTTCTGAGTCTCGAGTGTGACCCTGGTTCACTCAGATGTGACCGTTAGCTGCGGTCCTGGCTGACTCAAGTGTGCCCCCATTGGGTGACGTTGTCCGTGGGTACAAGCAACCCTCAGGACTGACCCTGACTTTTCCTGTGGGTCATATCCGAGTCGAAATTGAGCCAACAGGGTGGCAGACGATTCGCTGAGACTCAGTGCTGAGCTCAGACTGAGAAGCAAGCTGTGGAGCCTGTCGATTCGTCCTTCCCTGGACGGACACCAGTCACGATCCAGCCGCCTCCTCGGTGCTGCCAAATGTTCCCAACCCTGGATCTGTTGCACAGCGCATTCAGGCGCTGACATTTTCATAATACAGACTCGAGTTTTGACGTCCGCACGGGATACGTCAGATCTGCTCGTGCGCACGTAAAAATTTGATGTTGATGCGTTTCATTCCGACAGAAAGCAAAGTGCACGCCTCTGGAGGGTTCGGAGAGGATCCAGGGTTGAGAGGGGCGATCTAATTGCACCTTGGAGGGGTTCAGGGAGTGGGGTAATGGCTGGGGCTGTGCCCCCTTGAATCCGTCCTTGTGAATCCAGCGCACCAGCCCCAAGTGAATTTATACCCCTGAGGATAGAAGCAGCGGGTCCATGCAGAACTACTTCAGGTCCCGAAGGGCGATTGAAGGATTTATCCATCTCGTAGACGCACCTCAACAAAAGAAGGGGGGCAACATCAAAAGATATTTGAGTTTGTCACGGTCACAATGAGGCCGTTTTTGCCACCAAACAGAGGTCACTTTGGGGTGCGCCCATCGCTTGGTTGTGACAGAAACACGGGCTGACACGGAATGTTACTTTTGAGGAGAAACACGTTTTGCTCGGAGTTAGTGGAGGGGACAGGGCCTCTGGATCAACCTCAGACCGACATTTGGTCTCCAGAAAACTCAGTTCCGGCCTTTCCAGGCTCTGGCTCACCTGAATCTGCTGGATGCATTTCAGGGACGCATATGATTCCCCTATGGTCTGTGGCCTGTGCAAAAGTCACCTTTCATGCTCGTATTGTGATTCGTTTTCGCACCCCTTGTCAATTCATCACAGATAGGGTCGGGCTTCCCCTTGGGGGTTCAGGCCCCTCCATCAAACTGTGGTTCTCCTCTCGGAGGTGCGTTTAGCCACCGCTGACCTCCTCGTGCTCGGCTGTTTTTGTCTCATTGAGAGAGCGGTGTCCCTCAAATCGGAGCTGACGGGAGTCTGGGGGCAGAAGCTCCACGCAGGGACCACAGAGAGGTTGCACTCTCAGAAGTGAGGAAACCTGAAATTCAGCAAAATCATTGTGGTTGGTTCTGCACTGTTCACTCATAGAGAGCATCCGATGTGTCTGTTGTGGGATAAGGTGTTTTGTTTGGTTTCTCATGCACAAAGTACTTTGCACAAGCTCAGTGAGGGCCATGGAAAATTCTTTGGCTGGACACACACCCACACGCATCCACCCATACGCACACACGCAGACGCACCCCGCACACACACACATCCACCCAAACGCACACACAAACGCACACCCACACACCTACACCCAAACGACACACACCCAGCCTTCCCCCCGCACACACACACACACCAACACGAAATATGAGACATCCAAACAACCTAGCACAACATTCTTTGAGCTGATGAAATGGTCAGACCACTCCGCACCATGAAAGACAGACGTCTGCCCATTCTCTGTTCAACCTGAACAAGCCAGGCACTCATCAAGGCCCTGAGTGGCCCCATGTATCAGAAAACCTCGTCATTTAACCCCACCTGGTGCTGTCTGTATTTGAATGCGATTCTCTCTGAAGCAGCCGCGGCGCGTCCATTTCAGTCAACTTCCGGCTCGACCGTCCCAGCGAGATCCCTGTCTGAGCAGGATCTTATGCCGAAAGGTCAGTGTGGACCTCCGCCACACACACACACACACACACATACACACACATACACACAAACACACACACACACACACACACAGAGCAAAAATCAAAGAAGTCTCAAGGGAATTCAACTCAGCCCATCGCACCCCTGCACATCCGTGTGTTACGAAATCTACTTCAGCGAGTGGACCACAATGTGAGACGTTGGTGAATGCAATCTCCTATTATCAGCACTGCCCCTCACCCTTTGTGGTATCCGCTGGATCTCATCAGATTTGGTGATGCTAAAAATGTCCACAATGACGTTTGCTAGGGGAGGATCCATGGATTTGGTCGAGGAAACACCCCAACACCCGGGGAAGCGTGGAGTGGCAAAGGACTCAGACCAGGCTCCAGACCCCACATCCCAAAGCAGACTTGATCCTTGTGACCAGACAACATAGATCTACCATCCCAACATTGATAGATCCTTCCATCCAACGCATTGATTGGTTACCACCCCATCCCACCTCCAATAAAAATGCACAGAGCGCATGTGCATTGTCCAGAATAAAAAAAATTGAGATTGGAGTCCAGAGCCCCAGATGTTTCCTGGACACCAGGATGTCAGTCCTGGAAGCAGATGGAGCTACCCCTGACAACCTTGGGACCACTGACCTCCTTTGACCCTGGATGTGTTATTTTCTCTGAATCGTAGATCCGCACCTGAAACTCCAGACTCACTCTATTGAAATCCAATTTCCGTTGGAAATGACAAAAGTGGGCACAGGGACGCCAGCGTTGACTTCGGCTGCCTGGCAACCCTGCTGTTGACAGCGTGGCCCCTGGCCTCCAGCCGTCGCTATGCATTAGTGTCCTCGTTGCTTGGTGACCGAGGCTACCTGTTGCTATGTCGCGTTGCTATCAAACTTGCATGAAGCCGTGTTCAAGCGGGGAAGCGTTCAGTTTGCATCGCTATGTAAGGACGTATACAACTGCTGCGTCTTGTCTTGTTTCACACTGAGTGCGTTCTGCGTTGTGTCTCTGCATGCGCCAGTCTTCGCTGAAGACTCAATGATCAACCCAACGCATTTTGTGTGCGAAACAGATTTCAGTGGGCACTACGTCGCGACATACAAGACTCATACGCCTGCATGGACAAGGCGCGACACAAGACGCATCCCGTGTGAACTCCAGACGTCAGTGTTTCTTGACGAAAGACCAAGGCCACAGAATGAAAAGGTCAATCATGCTTCAAGCAAGCCACACCAACTTCTTCCAAACTCTTTTTCTACCGTCAGGAACATTTTGAAATTTCAACATGGTTGCTTTTGATCCACCCAAAATCTGACCTTATTTTTTGCATTGTTTCAGGGGGAAAAAGCTTCCTTGTCGCTGCCTTTATTTTTCGTCAGCAGTTTTCTTCCTGCTTCGTGTGCTGGAGTCAAGCTTCTTTCTGCGTGGTACACGAAGATGAAAGACGAACCTTTCCTGTCAGTTTCCTTTGTCATCGTGTCATCGTGTTCTGTCAAAACCAAACAAAGCGCAGCGTTAGAGAACCTGGAGTTGAACCGGAAACTCGTGGATCCAGAACACGTCCAGGAGTCTCCAACCCCAGCAGTAGCCCATCTGAAACTTAAAGAAACACGGGAAAAGAACAGCAAGTTCTTGCGGGGCAAAAATAATAGATGGGTGGGTTGGTCAAAGGTTCAGAGGTCAGGAGTGAGGTTCCAACCATGGAGCCTCCTCCCGGATCAACCAGAGGGGTGGTGGTGGTGGTCTGGAGTGGTGTGCCTGAAAATCACAATCTGAGGGGAAATTGTGTTTGTCCTTGCCCTGAAGACCAAAATAGGGAATCACCATCGTGAGCACACCCGGTGTGATGCATGTCTGAGGCAGAAGTAAGTGCTGCCTGACTCAGGTGTTGCAAAACAGATGTTCTCTGCTGATTGTCAAACATTCTCCCTTGGAACTATTTTTGAAGCTTCAAACGTAGAAGAAGAGACTTTGATCTATTTGCGATGTTGCAGTGCGAAAAGTTTGCACCGGAACGAGACTTTGAAGCCTGTAGACAACATTCTGTGCGCTTTCTCACGCTCTTTTTACCAAAGGGGGAATCTGTGTCGCATTTTCGTGGATCTTCAGGTGTCCTACCACAGGACGACGATCTTGTTCTCAGTGAGAGAACCGCTTCATATGTTTCAGCATCAGGTCCGTTCCATTGATTCTCTGCCCGGTGGATGTTACACACACACACACACACACACACACACACACACACGCGCGCGCGCGCGCGCAATCCTTGTTTGTACCTTCGTCAAGCAAACTTTGCCTTGACTGACATAACTCTTCTGTGGATTGGCACATTTGCAGATGCAAACAGTTTTGTTTTGAAATTCGTGAAATTTGGACACATTTCTGCAGAAATTGGTTTTCAAAAATCGCTGGGGAGTTTCAGCAGGATGCTCCGTAGCCGCAAAACGTACACGTAGCATGTAGCTTGCAGATGCAACTCCCTTATTTTGGAAGGGTCCACAAACAATATAATTTTTTTTCCGAAACAATACAATTTTTTTCCGAAGTCAGAAATCTGAGGAATCTCACTTATTATTTTCAAGGCATTAAATATCCAAACAGCTCACAAACCCAAAAGTAAAGTCTTGGAAATAGTGTGAATTTGGTCAGTTTTTATACTTGTGGACTCTTCCAGAACAGGGGAGTTGCATTTGTGAGCTACGTGTTACGTCTACGTTTTGCCGCTACGGAGCGTGCTGCTAAAACAGCCTTTTGACAAAATTTTTTGTTTGTCCAAGACCAATCGCAAACTTGACCCTGTGGGAACACAATTTGCTTTTTGAGTTTGGAATTTGCTCGTGACAAAGATACCTGTCAGTTATTTCTGGAGACACAGGTGTTGCTGGCATCTCTGTCATCCCAGATTAAGTCCAAAACATTGTTTTCGTGACTCTTGTTCACACGCCATTTCTTTCACAGTTACTTTTCTAAATTGTCTCACAAACTTCACAAGCTTTTAATGGCGTCAGAGGATGTGATTGTTTCCGAGAAAAATTGATGCCGTTTCCATTTCTTTGTCCCATTGGAGTTGGGCGCACATAAACATAGGCTGTTGGACTCTGATGGAAGTGTACGAATAAAACTCATTCAAGGAGTAATTCACCACGGGTGGCTTGGCAGGGACAGACTCCGAAAAGGATTGACAAGGGGGAACTCCATTGGATCTAGGGAACACGGAGGCCCAACTTACATCGTGATACCCGAAACATATTGCCCTCCAAAGTTTGATGATGTTAGCGGTGGATGGAAAATTGTCAAATGTTTGTGCTGGACTCCCTTCCCGCCCACCAACACAAACACACACGCACAACTAAGAACCACACAACACACACACACCACCACCATCCAACTACACCACACACACACAAACACACGTACACAAACACACCCATCCACCCACCCACACACACACATACACACACATACAACACTGACCCCACCAAGACCGGATCTGAGTCCCCCCCCAAGCCTGATCAGCTTGAAGGGGACCCTCACTGGCTCTACCTGTCGAGTATGTCTCGGGTTAGGACGGAAATTCAAGCAGGGTCCACTAGGGTCCAGTTCAAGGAAGGGTGCAACCTTGGAACCCAAATTCAACTGGGAATAATTTCAATTGCGGAAACAAAAACCTTCTTTCTTGATTTTGACCACAGTTTTGGTGCCCGATCCTGGATCCGCTTGAGGAGCCGCATCCGACGCTACAGGATTGACCACTGACCTGGTTCCCTGGGTATCGACCTGGGAGGCACTTCACAACCTTTTAGGCCGTTTGAATTCCTCTGAGTCGTCAGCAGACACAAAAAGAGATAGGTGTTTTGTTTCTAACCAGCCTCAATTTGTCAAATTTGGAAGAATTTTCTTTTGTCTTGGGGTGGGATGCTTGAACTCCCTGGATCTGTCAATGGTGGAGTCCACTTGGGATCACGCCCAGCCCCAGGAGCCCCCCCCCCCCATTCCAAAAAGAAATCTGCAAAGATCACTCACAGTCCGAGACTGAGGTCCCCCCATCAATCTGACCTGATTCAGGGGCCCGTTTGATTGATTTGCCCTCTGAGACAACTTTGTGCGTTTCTGTACGTTCAAAAGCACTTCGATTTGCATGAACAAAGAACGCTGTGTTCGTTTCAAGCAGACGTAGAGATGCGCAGCAAGGTGCAGATAAATGCAGAAGAGAATGCAACGCGTGGCATATCGAACGGACCCCTGGACCCCTTGACGCTCACCCTCCCAGGGTTCCTACTGCGCATCCCTCCCGCGCAGCAGCGTCGCGTTTGAGAGCTCAGGGAGCGCGAATATTTTTAGCCGCTCCCCATCGATTAGGGACAGGTGCTGCTCTGATCCCCTTTAAAAGCCCCAGTATTGTGTGCATTGCGTCAGTGCGACTAAAGTCTGCGCCAGGGGAGCTGGGTGTGCTGAGAGACAGCGGCTAATGTTTTTGATATGCGAGTGAACAATGACACAGCGGGGCTTAGAGAAATAATAGAAAGAACAGAGAGACAGAAAGAACAAAAATGAGAAGAGAGAGAGAGAGAGAGAGAGAGAGGTGAGAGGGAGGGAGCAAGAGAGAGTGTGTGTGTGAGAGAGAGAGAGAGAGAGAGAGAGAGAGAGACAGACAGACAGACAGACAGACAGACAGACAGAGAGGAGAGAGGGAGGTAGAGAGAGAGGCAGAGACAGGCAGACAGAGAGAGGAGAGATCAAGAGATCGAGAGACAAAGAGAGGAATGAGACAAAGAGAAAGGGAGAGAGGCAAAAGGGAGAATGGAGAACAGCAAGTGCACAACGTACATGACAGACAGTGAGTGCATGAGAGGAAAACTGAGATGATGACAGAAATAAGAATGGTTCAGAGGAAGAAAGCGAGAGAGAGAGAGAGAGAGAGAGAGAGAGAGAGAGAGAGA
>JAAUXT010072522.1_pt1 | contig 19618 bp, 26 predicted proteins | sample 7278171 | NCBI WGS metagenome assembly JAAUXT01 (sample SAMN14350112, study PRJNA611818) | marine sediment metagenome | isolation source: surface marine sediment (1.8m) | place: French Polynesia: Moorea | collected 2018-08 | reverse complement strand
GTATATGGTCTAGATCTCTGGTTCTCACCTTGGTTCTTCTTCAATTCTTCTTCAAATTCATACCAACTCAATATGTACTTCAAAATGTATCTAGACAGGAAATGTGGGGTTTCTCAGGGAAGAGCAGGGACTTCCGTTTCTGCAACCATCAGGGTTCCCGCCTCGGAACTTCTTGTTTCTTTAACTCGACAGTTTGCTGGCGCTTGTTTCTTTCTCCCCAGTTTGGAGAGTCACACTCGTATTTGCCTGCTGCAGGTGTTCTTGGAACCACTGAACTTGGAGCTCAATCCATACTGCTGCAAGTGGACGTCATCTGCTACCGGGTAGGCGGTTGCAAATCATCGTACGTCCACTTGCGAAAATTCCCCAACTCCGCAGTTTGTCACAAGGCATTCAACTGATCAAAATTTCTCTTCATGTCTTTCAATTAGTGCCCTTTTTCTGGTTCTCGTTTCGTGAGGTGATCTTCAAAATGCAAACTTACAGGTGTCTGTGTTCTGCGCATGTTTCAGTTTGGATTGGGCGTGGGCATTGCTTCCAACATCAGAACTGGACACTACCTCGGTGGCAACAATCCCCTTGGAGCTAAGACTGCCTGCAGGACTGCGGTCACCATGATCAGTGAGGATAATGGATGGGTTGGCAGAAGAATTCAAAACCTGCAGCGGAAAATAATTCACCAGTATATGCTGAACTTTCAACAATTCAAACCAAATGCGAAATTAAAATCGGGATTAAATATGTGTTTCAGCCATATTGAACGCAGTCGTTGGAATTCTGCTGGGAACGCTGAGCAAGCCGATCTCAATGATTTTCACCAATGTTCCGTACGTGCGTTTCTTTCCTTCATTTCATGTCAATTTGGACAAACTCGTGCATGAACACGAAACGAACCCGCTTTTTGACACTGACACAGCATCCGGATTGTGGAACCAACACGAGCTCGTGTCCATTGGTATTTCTTTTTTCAGGGAAGTCGTGGATCTCGCGGCCAACCTGCTGCCAATTGTTGGAACCTACTTGGTGTTTGAAGGCCTGACAGTGAGCAGTTTCCGTCCCCCCTTGAATCACCACCAGAATTATTCCATTCACATGATCGTCTTCGCGGCAATGAAAATTTTGTAAACAGACACACCACGCAGACCTCCATGGTTTCAGAGTTCTACGAGTACAACGAACAGGAGCTGACATTTCAGAATTTGTTCTGCCTCGCCTCTGTTCGTGGTGAGGCTATGACTCAGACCACTACCTTTCCAGGCTGTGAGCACCGGGGTGCTGCGCGGCTGCGGGCGGCAACACGTCGCCGCGAGCGTCGTCTTCGTCACCTACATCTTCGTCGCACTGCCGACCGGCATCTGCCTCATGTTCCTCACTCCCTTTGGGATGTACGGTGAGTGCTGTGTCTCATGCGGTACGTGTCGAGCTTTTTTCCGAACAGACACTTGGTAATTTCAAAAAGGACACGAAGTCCAGCATCACGCCAGCTGGTCAGAATGACGTTCGTGATTTTTCACGTGCAACACATATATTTGCTCACTTTTTGGTGCAGGTCTGTGGTGGACTCTCTGCATCGCCATGTTTTGCGATGTCATCGTTTATCAGCTGATTCTCCTGAAGACCAACTGGGATGAACAGGCCAGGCAAGCCTTCAAGAGAATCGGCGCCAAGCTCTCTGTGTCAGAACGGAACAGACCTGACGAAAAGACAGGTGCAAGATGCAAACACTGCACAGTCGCACAACACGAAACTCAACGATCGCGACAAAGTTTAAATTGCACTGACGAGCGTCTGTTTTCTTGTTCTTCACCGAGAAATATTGCGTTCATGAGTTCAATCTCCACGATCAGCACCTTGATCTCTGCTGTTCTCTCTGACAGCGCTGCTTCACGACGACAGCAGCGACGAGGCGGAACAGTCCTGCACCTCGGTGCACGTACCACCCCGCAAAACCTCCTTCATCTACCCGGACCCGCAGACAGAGGCCAAGCTGTACGAGGAGTCTATGAAGGACGACCTGGCCGGAGTGTCCCTCAGCGCTCTCGTCCTCCGCAGACTCCTGGTCCTCGTGCCATTTGGCCTGATCCTCACGGCGGGCATCCTGTGTCGAGTGTTCATCCCTGTGCCGGAACTCATCACTGACAGTGGCGTCACTGGATTTCATAACTTTACCACGGCACTTCCCTGGACGGCAGATGAAGTTCTCAGGAACGGAACAACAGCACCATTTACGAACTTACTGACGTAGAACAAGCAACAAGAGCAAAAGAGAAAAGTGTGTGTGTGTGTGTGTGTGTGTGTGTGTATGTGTCTGTGTGTGTACTTGCATACGTGTGTGTATGAAAACCCGTAGTTGATAAGCAGTATTGTTAGCCGTCAAGGGCAGACACTAACTTCTGAAGTGAAGTTTGTGCGAGTTGACACCAAATTCTGAAGAAAGTTTGTATCACAGAAAAAGTCGTGTTTTCAATTTTTCGCGCTCATGTGTTGCAAAGTCCGACCGTTTCTCAACTTCACAATGGCCAAGTTCTTCCCTCAAATTTGAAACCGAGGGTTGACTCCCAAAAAGACGATTCGTCTGACTTTTACACAATCACTGCACAAACAAAACACCATGCAAGCACACTTCCCAGAATTGCATGGAAGGACTGGTAGGTATCTACGACCGAAAAACGTCAGAAAGAATCTCAGCCTTTGAAGAATAGCGAGAAGGAAATGAGCCACAAACCAAAACAAGTTTTGAACCAAAGGACTTGGTTTGGGCATGAACACAAAGGCCAACTGCGTTTGCAAAAATATTGAGCGAAAAAAAGCTCAGTGAGTGAAGAGCCTGTCCAATGAAAGTGTTCACTGCATGCACCCAGTTCCTCCCGGTTGGAACCTGTGCACGAGGCTGTACGGGTGTCGACTGTTCAAACGCTTCTGTTGAAAATGACCCACAGAATCTGCCGAGTGTTTTTGTTTCCCGGTGAGTGAAAGACCCATGCACGGAAACTATCTTTTGCCCCAACCCTTCTTTCTTTCCTCCCTCAATTCTGCTTTGCACTTCAGGCGGGACCCTTTTGTCGAAAGCCCTCTCTGACCTCACCCCCAAACACTGACGTGTTTTTGTCTTTGTTCGAGTTGAACAACTTTCCAGAAAATTTTGTCACAATGCTTGAACGTAGATGCGTTTTTGTGTCACCACTGCTCACTTCATTGGCGTTATTGTGTTCATGATCCATTTCTCCCGCAGTTGGTTCCAACTGGTTTTCACTTCGAGAGCACCAGACTTCATTGGCAGAACCACTCGAGCTGAGGCCACCATATACCAGTGTTGGTTTGTGTTTCTTGCTGATATATCAACATGTTCTCAGCATCTGGCAGCAAAGATACCACCGCAGACCAATGGACAGAATGGAGCACCTGATCACAAAGTTGTTTCCAACTGGATACTTGTACGAACTTCGACAACTTGTTCACCTGGCGTGGCCCACGGTGAGTGTGTGTTTTCCATTGAAGATTCTTCAAGATTTGAGATGGGGGAAATAGTTGAACAAATTTCAAATCGCATTTTTGTTGGCTTGAGCAGGTCTGCTGTCCAACAATCTTCGCGCAAATGATCTTCAATCACTTTTACCAGGAACAAACATGTGTTGCTGAAATTGTTTTTGGTATCGTGCAAGTATCCTGATTTTTCATGCAACAACAGCCTGTCAGTTGTTTTCCACTTCAGATCCTGATACAAATATTTCAATTCTTGCTGCAACCTGTGGCAGTCATGTTTTGTGGGCATCTCGGAAAAATTGAGCTGGACGCAGTTGCTTTGGCGAACACAGTGCGTAACAAAGGGAAAATCTTTTGCAAAAATACGCTGTCTGAGCTGAACGAAGACCGGACTATTTTGGACTTTCATACTGTGCTTTTAAACTTCCAGTTGATCAATGTAGTTGGAGTTTCAATCGCCAGTGGAATGTGCACAGCCTGCGACACTCTTCTCTCTCAGGTCAGATTGCACATTGCGAAGTGTGCCAAAAACTCTTTGAGGGAATCGGACAAATTTGTCCAGCTGTTTGTCCGTTGCAAATGTCCACGTCCACCAGATTGAAACAAAGTGTTACGTTGGACGCATCCCGAAATCCTTCTGAGTTATCTGGTGGTATAGTGCTGTCGAAAACGATGATTGTTGCAAACTTGCGAACTTCAGATGACAGGGTTCTCACACTCACACCGTGAAATCACAGCACATACGCTCGTAAGATACGAGCGTAGCCAGGTTTTGTGACCGCACAGTTAGTTGTGTCATTCTGTTTCCAGACTTACGGCAGTGCAAATCGACACAAACTGGGAATTATACTGCAACGATGTAAGTCTTCCAAACATTTCAAGCGAAAATACTCAAACTCCCCCCCCCCTGCGAATGACAAACAAGAACATCACTTGTTGAAGACATGCTACAAACGCAGGTGTCTATTTCTTAAACATTGTGCCTGTGGGGCAATGCAGGCACAAAGATCACCACATCATTGCGTACGTCTGCAGTCAGCGGTCAGGCCTTGCACATGAGCTACCAAAACAAGTTTTCTGCCCAAAGGGGCAGGCAACACGTCGCCACAACAGCACAGGAAATTTTCTGTCGCCTCTCCGTGGACATGCATCGAAAACGCCACACGTCTGAAAAAACAAACGAATGTTTTGAAATTACAGCACTGGTAATTTCGCTCTTGAGTGTTTTGCCGTGTTGGGCCGTTCATCTGAACACTGAATCTCTCATGCTTCTCATTGGACAAGATCCTGAAGTTTCCAGGTGACAGAAATGGCACTCTTTAGCATCATTCTTGAAAGTCTCAAAAACCACACCCAAAACCAGTGCATGAAATCAAGACTATCTTTCAACCCATTGTGAACACTTGTCTTTTGCAGATTGACTGGGCACTACATGCTGATCTTTATGCCCGGCATTCCAATGACCTTCGCGTTTTGGCCGGTGCTCAAATACATGTTAAATCAGGTGTGTACTCGTATCTGCCGTGCGTCATCTTGTCACCTGAACAACAGGAACTCATGAGGAACTCATCAACCAACCAACGCACGACAAATCGCTGAACATCTCCAAAATTTCATTTCAGAATGTTGTCTATCCGACGTTGTGTTTGTCCGCCATTCCCGTGATACTCAGTGCGGGTTTGCATTATGTTCTTGTCAACATTTGTCACTACGGACTGACGTGAGCACACACCTAATTGCTGCTTTGTTCCAACTCTTTGTTTTCACTGCATGGAAATTGTCATCGCAGAATCTCTTGATGTGGGAACAAGCCAGGACAGAGAGTTTGCATGCGATAACCTGACACTTTTCGGATCACAGTGGTTCAGCGATCGCTCAGGCCTGTGGCTACAGTTCTTTCCTCCCCCTCTTCGTCGGGTACATCTACGTCTCGAAAATCTACAAAGAAACGTGGCATGGTACGCCCGAAGCATGCATGATATGCTTGGCTCCTCTCTGGAGACAAAAAATGAAGGTTGTTATCAACTTATCACATCATAGTGACAGGACAATGCACATTTCCAGGTTGGGACTGGGAATGTCTTTTGCACTGGAAGCAGTTCTACAAGTTGGCAGCGGCCGGACTCCTCATGATCTGCATTGAGTGGTGGTCGTTTGAGATCGGGACTTTCCTCGCAGGTGAAGAACGCAACCAACCTAGAGTTTCGATCAGCGTAAACGGCGCATCTGCTCTTGGACTTGATCTCACGACACAAAACAGCCCAACTCCTTTGCAAATCTCATTTCAGGAGTTTTGGGAACAACTGAACTTGGAGCTCAGTCCATAATTATGCAGACTGAATGTCTTTTGTACATGGTTTGTCAGTGTTGATCCTTTTTGATGCCGTAATTTCTATTTTCACAAAAACGCAGTGAATTTATTGCATCTTCTTGTGGAAACAGACAGGTATGGGAGTTGGTATTTCTGCCAACATTCGAGTGGGGCACTATTTGGGCGGAAACAACCCTCTGGGCGCCAAGACCGCTTATAGAACTGCACTGACTTTCATTTGTAAGTCATCTGCTTCTTTCATCCAAAATCCGAAAACATCCCATGCAGGTGTAATGCGTGGCTGTGAGGTTCACATGCCCAGTGCATAGTCAAATTGAGTCTGTTTCAGGGGGTGTCAACCTCATCGTTGGAATCCTACTCGCTTCCTTGCGAAACTACATCCCATACATTTTCACAAATGTCGAGTAAGCTCAAACTTCAATTCCCAGAATCAAGTATCGAGCAACACCAATACCTTTGTTGGCAAATGAAGCAAGCCTGGGTACCTGAGCCGCACAGCAGTCTAACGCCTCAATTCCCTGCGTCCACTTGCAGGGAAGTGGTGGACCTAACTTCTTCATTGCTCCCAATTGTGGGTCTCTACATTGTCTTCGATGGAGCTACGGTGAGCGATTTGCGGTCAATCATTGAGCTTCAGATCACTGCGTCGAGTAGTGAGTGGTCATCGACAGTGTCTCTTATTCAGGCTGTGAGCACGGGAATCCTGCGCGGGTGCGGGCGGCAATACATCGGAGCCGGCGTCGTGTTTGTGTCCTACATCTTCTTTGCTCTGCCCACAGGCATTTCACTCATGTTCTTGACCACACTCAGACTCTCAGGTAAAATCCGAACCTTGGATGTCGTTCAGTCAGCTTGCCCAACCATACCTGCTCAACAAAAATGTCTGCATCATCCAAATTTTGCAGGATTGTGGTGGTCACTGGCAACAGCCATGATAGTCAATTCCTTCGTATATCTCCTCATTCTCGCCAGAACGAACTGGGAGCAGCAGGCTGAAGACGCCAGCCATCGTGTCAAAGGAACAACATCGACTCACTACGATGAGAAATCAGGTATCTGAAACGGAAAGCAATAGCTGACCCGCATCCAGTGCGTTTCCACCATCATGCAGATTGCTCGACTTGAAGAACCACTAAAAAATTTCTTTTCCAGCATTGGTCGACAAGGAGTTTGGCTCAAGCAATTTTCAGTCATCGAACGTCATTTCACCTCGTAAAACATCCTTTATTTACCCAAATCCGGACCAGGAAGCCAGAATTGCCAAAGAATATCTGCACGAAAACTTCACAGATGTGCCTCTGAAAAAGCTACTGTTCCACCGGTTTCTTTTGCTCTTTGGAATGGTCAGCATTTTTGCCGTCGGGTTGTTGTGCAGATTGTTGATTCCTGTTTCTCGCCCAACCAGCCCCAGTTCATTCAACGTTACGACCAACGCGTCATTTCCTGATGAGATTCTTTCACACTCAGATTCTTTTTCGTTTTCTTGACACTGACAAAACAACCAGAAGCAAAATCAGGCAATGAGCAAAAAGTGAAATCTGCACACGACACGGGAAATTTGGACCTGATGAATATTTGCCAGCTCTTCGTGTATTTGCCTCACGACGCTCCAAAAGACCTGAACAAAATCTCATTTTTGAGGAAAGAGTTTATTGCGTCCAACAAACAATAAGCAACCTTAAATCTGAGCCGAGACAAAATCCATTCCCTGTTCACCATCAAATTTCGAACAAAGGCTTTTCAATTCGGAACAAATGACGACATTGAGGACGCAAAGTTCTGAACTGAAAATGGCTTGCAAAACACGTCTCAATGAGAAAGAAACAAAGTTTGGACAAAACCAAGTGGACAAAAAACTCATTTCCTGCTTGTTTTCCAGTGGTCTGATATGTGGTGTTGTGTCATGGGCGTGCGAACTGGAGGCGTAGGAAGCTGCATCCGAATACAAGCAGCAGAAAATATACGGAAGATTTGACCTTTCACAACACACCACAACAAAAATCTTGGAATTCTTTTGTTGGAGCGTTGACGCAAAGCACGACCTCGGACATTTTCATGAATTTCTGTGCAGCTGTCGCTGCGGTGCCACAGTCAACTGTTCTCAGCAAGTGAGCTTAGAAAACGAAGACAGGTTTTCAGGAGATGCCAAAACATTTTTATTTTGTTTTCGCCTTTGTTCAGAACGAGACGACAAGACTAACGAGAAAAGTCAATTCCAGCAAATCGTTTTCACTCAATTTAACAAGCGATAGAGTAGCAACACAGAACTTGTAGTTTGTGATTTGCACGAAAATCACGAAGGTTACTCAGAAAGCTACGACAGAGTCTGGGACAAATACATATGATCCTTAATCCTTTTTGGTTTGGTATTTTCAAAACAGACGAGTATGTTTCGTCTTTTTGTTGAACAAGTCACAAGTTTCAACGACACACTGAGAGACCAAAAAGCACGAACAAGCCCCACCTATCTACAAACAAAGAAAATCAAAACCAAACACCCTCAAAACGAAACGCTTGCGACAGTCCCCAAACAATTGACTTTTTCTCACAATTAGCATTTCGGTCAATGTAGCGACAAAAAACTTTTTCGAAGCTTGCCTGGACTGGCCAATTCGAGCTGAGCAAACAAGGAGCAAAAGCTGACACCACTCGAGCCACATGAATTTATCTCGGTTTCACGAACTGCTCTTATCTCATTGCTGGATTCCACTTCAACGACAAACTACTCAAGCAAATGATGTCTGGCCCATAATTAGCTCTTCGCTCAAAAGCACAATACACAGTCAATTCTGTCCACACCTTCACCGATCTTCAGATGCAAAACATCAAACCGCTGCGTCACATGGTACGCTGTCTTGGCAAAGTCACATGTTCATATTTCTCTGCTTTATCTTTTGCCTTCATTATCACGAATTCATATGGGCGAAATAACTTTCAAATTTGCATGCACACAGATAAATTGCAACGCTGAAGCTAGATCTACCACACAAGGAAAGAAAGAAATTGAATTTCCACTCAAAAACACCAGATTGGAATCAACTGTCGTCTCAATGAATGCCATCGACCAAATGTCAACAACAAACCAAACAGATTTTTTCCCAAAAACAGAACGAATTTCGAATTTTGTCGTTGGCGCACCAATCGCCGTTGAGAATCCAAGACGCGCGATACCTTCTGGGTGGTGCCTCCTACTGTCCGAGCGTCGAGCTGATGATGGCGACGCCACGCTCGTAGAAGCTGTGGTCCTTGCCTGAGCCTTCGCCCATCGTCTCGAAGTCGACGGTGAAGAGCAGCTGCGCGCGCGTTGCGTTCAAATAAACGGGAAGCGTGACACGAGACGCCGACGGCTTCACACTGTCCAGTCTGAAAATGAAAAACCGCGCATCAGTTCGTTGTTCTCGTTCGGCTGCTCCGACAGCAGGTCAGCGCCATTCAACTAAATTTGGAGCAAGCATTAAATGTGCTCCTGCATTTGTCTCTTTTTTCCTGACTATCATCACTGGCTCAGAACTTGCACCTTCAGAGGTGTTATTCATTCAAATTGATTGCACACCATCACTTTGTTCTTTTGTGCACTGCAACACACACACACACACACGTACACACACACATGTGTGAGAGCACACACACATTGTCAGTCTTCGTGCGTGGAAAACGCCTGCGTAATGGTACCTGATCCAGCGAAGCAGCGTTGTGGGCAGGTCCGTCTGGATGGTGGCGGACAGCGACAGCGTGTTGGATTTGCAGACGGCGCCGTTCAGCTTGAGCCCGGTGACGCCGAAGCTGTTTGCGTCCAGCTGTGCCTTGCCGCCCTCGCTCACCTCCACCTGCAACGACGCACACACGACGATACGTCACATTTTCTCCAACACCTCTCATCAACATCTGCATCTTTATCGGAGCAAATCGGAAGCTGGTCGTCTCACGCACTGACCTGAAGATAGAGCTCCTCGAGGGACCAGCTGTTGGCTTGCGCGACGTACTGACGCGTCGCGGTGATGTACGCCTCAGGGATGAAGAGCCCGCCCAGCCACACGTTCAGATTCTGAAAATGCACACACGGGGAGAGCAAATGTAGCCGCCAATGCACGTTCCTTCCAATTGGATGTCATGTATGAAAGTTTGATCATGTGCATTGGCACAGCATTGCTCAGTTGCCGAACTGCCACGACTTGTTCGCGCACCTTGAGAGCGCTCGGGCCGCCCTGCTGCGACGCCTGCGACACGGCCTGCAGCTGCTTGATGCGCTCGCTGAAGTCCGTGATCCACTGGATCACAGTCAGTCCGGCTGGAACCGTGTAGCGCCGCCACGACTGCGGGATGATGCCTGCACGGGCGAATACCAATGTTGTACTGTGAGGAATTGGCTTCTCTTCAGAATTACAGCACCGTTTTCGAACAAAGAAAATCCAACGACACCAGTCACGCAATGAAGAAGGGAACAAACCTTTAGCGAGCTCTGCGAGCAGGGTGCGGTGGTGGTTGGTGGGCTTCTTCTCGCCCTGGCACACCTGCATCACCTCGGAGATGTCGCGCCGCACATCGAGCAGCAGCCGCGCGCCCGCGTTCACCTCGCGCTCGAAGAAGCGGAACAGCGGGTCCTTGATGTTCTCCACCGTGCGCTTCATCTGCGACACCGTCTGAAAGACACAGCCGCAGCGTCAGTCCGCCGCGCACGTGCGCTCAACCTCCACCCACACCAACAACCAGCAAAGAAGCCAAAGGTCGCTATTATTCTCAACATGGACTTCGCTTCCACACAGTGTTGGGAAATCGTTTTTGATGCAGTTACATATCTGGTGCTGCGTCTTGATGTGATACTGAGAAAAAGGGCCATTGGGAGAATTCCATGTTGTGATAATACTTTGTGATGATACTTGAAGCCAGCACCAGCAGAACAAATTCAGAACAACAATGCACAACTGGATCTATGAAATCATATCAGAATGCATCTGGAAACAATACAATCGATCCCGTGAGCCGACTTTTTTTTCTGAAGTTGCACCGGAAGTGCAGAAGGGGCCGCGCTCTTTTTGGCTTCTGGAAACGTGCCATGTCTGGTCACTGAAGCAAAAAGCTCCTTCAAAGTTTCACGGATTGGAATGGAACAATCAAGACAGCAAAAATGTGAAAAGAAATTCAATGGAAACCCCAATTTCCAAAAGTTTCCGACAAACAAGGCAAATTCCCAAAACAGTTCTCCATCTGGACTGTAACCTTCGCTTCAACTTTACTTACCACCTACACGCACAGTGACATGCACAAATGAAAAACACGTTACTGACTGAGATGGCAATATACACACTACATGAGTTCTGCCCATGCGTGATGCGTGCCATGCACACCAGAGAAGAAATTTCCAAGAGGCCTGAAGATGATCTGGAAACTTTGCATCGACAAACTGTCATTTTTCTGGACAAAACTTGACCACAACCTCCCCACGGGCAACTCTGGGCAGCACAACATGTGTCATGGAAATGATGATCTTTTTGCAGTGACAGGGATGGCAACACAAAAACGATGATGACAAATGGATTCTTTCTGCAGCTTTGGTTGTGGTCGTTTGAGCTTTCAGCTGAAATTTGCCTGAAACAAGAATCTGGAGGAGTTTGTCTGAAACGTACACACGCACGAGACACACCACGACGAAAACATACAACGTACGAACAAGAAAACTTCAATCTTTGTGTGAAATAACCAAAACTGAAACAAGTCGACATCTTGATGTGTTCGGAACTTCGTTCACGCTGAGCCCGCTGAACACAAGCCCAGATTTGTGGAAATCAAACTGGCAAAAATGCCACGAACGACCGTTACAAACACACCAAGATGCCCGGCAGGTTCTCAACACAATGAAATAGCGCCGGTATCCATGTACGTACAGTGGAGAATCTATCAACTTAGGTCGAAACAACAACTTCGATAAAAAAATAAGCAATGTTTGTAGAGCTTCATCAGTCCCAATGACTAACAGTGCTACGGATACCGGCTTTATGAGTTGGAATCTTCCATAGGCAATGGTTGATAGATAGATACCCATTTTCGCCTACTTGAACCACAAAAACTCTGCATTTGTATGAGCCATTTCTGAAAATTCATCACCCACAGAGTTAGGTGAAAAACGTCTTCGTAAAACAAATAATAGTATCGATGTAGACTCATGTCGAGGTGCGTTGTCTACCCGTGTTTTGATTGTCTTGTAAGATGCGTGTGAATTACCAGTCTGTAAGTGCACGCCTGTGAGCTGTCACCCTCACGAATTGCAGTGCTTTTCTGAAACTGCCGCTAAGAGTTTTCTCTGCTGAATGCAAAGAGTCTGTGCTTGCAGCTTAGCGTGAAAAGGGTCAGTTTGCCACACGGTACGGTGTGAAGACATCATGCGAAGCGCGGCACGAACCTTGGGCACGAGTTGGAGCCACGTGGTGAGAGAAGCGTGCAGCTGGCGCATCCAGGTCGGGCGTCCGTCCTTCTCCTTCTGCTGCGTCTCCTCAGGCGCCGCCGACCCGGACGCTGAGTACGCCAACTCGTCGTCCTCGTCCAGCAGCTGCATCTTGAGCAGCTTCCCGATCATAGCGCCACCTGAGGCACAAACAGGCGCGAGTCAAGCGCTGGCAGTTCCAACACAACAGTGATTCCCACACTTCCGGTTTTCCCCCGTTCCCTTGGATAGGATTGTGTTTGTTCGTGAACATTTGAACTAGTGAGGCAAAGCACACCTTGGGTGGTAAGTAACACTTTCTCAGCGTTGTTCGGCAACCCAAGCCAGGATGGAGTCTGGTTCTCGGCCAGTTTCTCAACCCACTGCACGAATTGCTCGCGCCTGCAAGGAAACAAGACAGCTCCTGAACTTCCCGAAGACACAAACAGCCCATTTTGCCCTTCTGTTGGTCACTACGACCTGAGACTTGCGCACCTGATCCCGTCGGGCATGACGATGTTTTTGCCTTTGATGCCGTCGACGCTGCCGACAAGCGCGAAGTCGCCCTCGAAGCTCTTCATCGTGAACAGCTTGTTGAGGAACGCCGTCAACAGACGCTGAAAACACAAGAAATCAAGGTCACGCGACACACTCTTTGACCACAAAGATGAACTCTTAGCAGCAATGGGAATTGAACACCAAGAGAACTCTCACACAAGGGACTATCAAACCGTGTGGCAGTCACAAAATTTGAAACCAAGATATCAATCAGGAGGCACCGCACCTGGTCGAAGTCGTTGTCGATCTTGCCACCGTAGATGCACTGCGACATGAGGGTGCGCAGCGCGTCCCACGGCACCTTCTCGGGCGGCAGGTTGGTGCGCCCCATCGCCACCGTGTCGATCCACACGTCGATCGTGTCGCACGCGCACCGCAGGTCCGACTCGTTGAACTCGTACTTCTTGGACCAGCCGAGCGGCGCGTACGTGAGGCGCTCCTGCACGATGGCGTGGAACCAGGCGAGCAGGAAGTACAGCCGCGCGCGCTCGTTCGGAGCCTGCATGGAAAAGTGCGAAGGTTGCGATTGTTACAGAGGATCTATCAGAGATTCTCGGTACCAAACATCGAAATGTGGTGTACGGAGGAAACACCTGACAGTTCTCTGGTTCTCCGCAAAACAGCAAGGAATCTTTCGTACCTTGCACATCCGGGCGGCAGGCACAGTGCTGAAGGTCCGCACCAGATTCGCGCGCACTCCTGGTGGAGGCTCGAACACGAAGATGCGTCCCGCTCGCAGAAGATTCACCGGCAGCTGAAATAAGGTTCACAACCTCTCAGTTCAGTTCTGCAATTTTCAAGCCGAAATTCCCCCCAGTTTCCATTCTTCTTCTGCGCCGTCAACCCAGCTGCAAGCTAAAATGATTCGCGCACCTTGGGGTTGATTTCCATGGTGAGGAAGAGTCTGAAGTTGGCATGCGGCGTCAGCGAGTGCACTTTCTTCTCGAGCTGCACGAGCCACTGCGGCGCGAGGTGCACGTTCTTCAGCATCACCCACCGTCCCGACTTCACCGCCGTGTTGATCGCCTTGTCCGCCTGGCTGAATCCTTCCGCCGAACCTGCACGACGACGCCAATGGTTGTGTTATTTGCCAAATCTCACTGGCCGTGTGAAAGCAGTTCCGCCAATGTCGTTGCACCTTGAGGATCAAACAAGCACAATAATCGGTTCGTAATTCATTCGAAAAACAAACTACAAATGTCCCTACCGATGGCGATGGAGGTGATGGGTTTGTTCAGCTCGGTGGCGAGATCGTCCACGCGGCCGCTGGCGTCGTATCCAGGCACGGAGCACATGAGCACAGGCGTGTTGCACTTGACCTCGTTCTCGATGATGGCGGCGAGGTCGAGCTCCTGCTCCGCGTGCTGCATGAAGCCGGGCCCCATGACGGCCGAGACGAGCAGGTGCGTGGCGGCCGTGAGGCGGTCCGGCCGGAAGGCGCGCACCACCAACATCCGGTACATCGCCTTTCCGACCTCAGCTGCAAGAAACGAAGCTTGTTTTCCGCTCAGAATGTCATGGTGTTACAATGTTTTTGAGAACATCAGCACACCCTTCGGGTTTGCACAAAAGCATCGACATGTGTCTTTGTGGCACACAAAAGGCACTCACTGAGGGGTTTGTCCACGTCCCACAGCTCAGGCACGTCCTGCTCCGCTGTGACCGAGTCAAGCCACTGCTTGAAGACAGCGTTGCCCTTCACTTTGTCGCCCAGTTTGCGGAACGGCGTCAGCCGCGCCAGCATCATCAGAGCGCCCGACTGCGCGTTCGTCAGACCCTCCATCTTGGAGGCGACGTTGCCCAGAGGCAGCCCCTCCTGTCCGCGCAGGAAGTGCTGGAACTCCGCGTCGTACGTCGAGTCACTGGCGGACAGCTTGAGGTGGATCCTGGCGAGCAGCATGGCGAACACAACCCTGTCGTGGTGCAGCTGCCCACGAGCCACGCGGTCGTAAGTCACCTGCAGTCAGAATTACAGTTGCAACAAACATGCAGATGATCCCAATCGCCCTCAAAGCCAAACCAAGTCTTGGTGTCTTGTCACTGTTGCAGGTTTGCGTCCGCTTTCCTCACCTGGAAGAGGTCGGTGAAGATGATGGAGAGCCTGGCCGCGTAGTCCTTGGTCGCATCCAGCTTGGGGCTGTGCAGAACAGTGTTGAAGATGTCCAGGAAGAATTGCAGGGAGAACTGGTACAGGAAATGCACCTACAAGGAGCCGGAATAAGTTGTATCAAGGCCACAATGAAACCAAAACAGACTGCGAACTGGAAAAAAGGCCTTGTGGCAATAACAAATAAAGCTGACCTGGTTCAGCGACTCGAGCGTGAAGTAGATGGAGCTGCACGCCTGCGCCAGCGCACTGTACTGCTGGCTGACCGTCTCCACCTCGGCCATCACGACGTCCGTCTCGGCCACCTTCTGGTTGATCTCGGCCGCCTCCTTCTTGAGCGTCTCGAGGTGCGTGATGATGCTGTCGTCGTCCAGGATGCGGCCCTTGGACTCGTTGAGCGCCGTCAGCAGCGATTTCTCCAGCTGCCGCAGCCGCAGCATGAACTCACCTGCAGTGCACAAGTGTTGCTTAGAGTGGGGGGAAATACAACACAAAACATCACGTGCGCAAGCGCGCGTGTGTCGCACCCCAAGTTGGACACAATGGTCTTCAAACAGAACAGACACAAGTTGATTTACCCTGAAGTTTGAGGAGGTCGGATCGCTTCTTGTCCACATCGGGTCTCTCGGCCTTGAGCACCTGGTTGAGGCACTGGCTCTGCAGACTGCTGCGCGTCACAGTGAAGTTCACAAACGTCACCCTCGAGCAGAGGTCCGGTGCGAAGTCAACCTGTGAAGCAAAACACACAGCCACGGTCGTACCAACGGGTTCTTTGTCGCAAGGGATGAGCGGGCCACAATGAATGCGAGGAGACAGCACGACTCCCAGACGGCAGGGGTCAACCAGTCGGCAACACGCAAGGAATTGATCACTGACCGTGGGGTCCCTGGTTGAGAGGAAGATGGTGAAGGCGGGCGACAGATCGATGTCCTGGTCGCCGAGCGTGATGAGCACGCGGCCTCCCGTGCGGCGCAGCTCGCGGTTCAGAACCGGGTTCAGAATCGGGTCATAACTCTCCACGTCCTGAACACGACAAACTTTGGTCAGCCACGGTCGCTTACGCGGGATGTATCTACAATAACCTCGCAAGCCGTTGAACAGCCAGGTATTTGTACTGGGGCTACGACTGCAAACTCACCTGGACGAGGAGCGGGTTTCCGAAGCGCAGCGCGCTCTCCAGGTTCTTGCGGAACGAGTCGTCGAGGAAGCTCGTCTTGCTGATCTTCTTGTCGCGGTACTCGTTCATGATGAAGTCGGTCGCCTGACCCGACGGGTCAATGATGAGCGGGTAGCGGTTGAAGCGCTTCAGCATGATGGCGTTCTCCGAGCACAGGTCGTCCGTCGGAAGCGCGTTCGCCTGCCAGCGCATGCGCTCATCCGCCGTCGACAGGTACTGAAAGCAACGTCGGCCAGGCTCAAACAAAAGTCACCCTGAAAAGGAATCTGTACCTACTTGATGAACATGCAACGAGAACTGAGCAGAGAGAGACTGAGCAGAATACCTCCACACGAGATAGGTCTGGCCTGAACAGAATGTTGGCCTGCGTCAGATGGGTGCACCAGTTCTGGAACAATCCTTGTCTGATCACTTGATCAAAGTAGCCTGTGAAAGAAAATTGACAGTGGAATTTTATGACACCAAACATCACGGTTCAGTTTGTGCTCGAGTGACACGATGTTCCGAGTGAAGTTACAACAGCCACGCACCGGCGTACGCCATGAAGGCGGATGACAGCAGCACGTCTCCGACGATCGTCGACATCTGGTTCTTGAACGTGACGCTTCCTGCCTCCCAGCGCTCGCGCTCCTGACCCAGCGAGTCCAGCAGCGCCACCGACCGCCCCACCTGGACAACGACAAGAATATTATTAAAATGAAGTTCCGATGGCAAGTCAAAACTTGAAACTCGTCTGACATGCTTTTGCCAGCATCATGCGCACAATTTGAGGCTTCCTACTGTTGGCCTACTGTAAACGCTGGGAACTTGCAAACGTCAGAACAAACCTCAACTAGTTTCTCAGTCAGCGAACCACGAACGCAGAGTCGGTCGTGAGGCGAGTACGCACCTTGGCCTCGACGGCCTGCAGGTCGGCCTTGATGGCCTGCGCCTGGCTGATGAGCAGCGCGTACTCCTCCTTGTACTTGGCGATGCTGTGCTCGAGCTCAGCGATCAGCTTCTGCATGTCCTCGTTCTTCTTGCGGTTCTCCTGAGCAGCCGTCTCCAGCGACGCCAGCTCGTTGCGCAGCGGCTCGATCCGCGACAGCATCTCCGCGTAGTTGATCTGCAAACAAAAGCACAATGCTTCACGTTCACGTCTCATCATGGCCAAAACATGGCTCGTTCTGTTTAAACTTGTCCATGAGCCAACATGCAATCAACCATGATTCTGACAGCAGCATGCTGAATGGAATTTCCAAATATTTCAAGCAAAATGGACGTGCTTGCGGTTGACCTGTGCAATGGCCCACTTGACCATGGGGCCGCAGGCGAGAGAAGCCCTGTTGACCTTCTCGAAGTTGTAGTCTGGGTTGCTCAGGTACTTCGTCTTCATCAACTTGCGGATGTCATCACTGAAAGGCAGGTGTGGACATTTTCCTCGGAGTACAAGTACGTCTGTCTGTTCATTTAGATGGCTGACACACAAGTGGAATAACAATCACTCTGGCCCTCAATTTCTACAGAACAAATGCTGAGCTTCAGTTTTGTGATTCTTTCCAACCGGCCACTCAACAATTTCGTTTGTCTTGTTGGCGTACTGAGAACGTAGAAACTGCCGTTCTTGTTCGTCTTTTTCTTGGATGCCATAAAGTGAGTACGTTAACACGTGAAATCACTTGAAATAAGACGTGCAAAGAACAGTGAACAGGTGAAAAGAATGAAAGCGAAGGATGCCAGTGCTGACAAACTAAAAAACTTTGTGCAATAAAATTGCGAACTTTGAATGAGTACAGAATAAAGTGCGAAGAAAATGAGGTGCATGACCGAAATAACTTGTCAAGTAAACTTTGTGCACGGTCTTATTGATCATATCACTGTGGAAATGAGTTGGTCACAACAGGCGGGAATTAGGGAGGTTATACTTGTTTTGAAGACCTCAGATCAATCTCAACCTTGTTTCACCATCATGCCAACACACTTACGAGATGTCTTCCGTGTTGAAGTTGACGATCGTACTGATAAAATTGTCTCTCATCGTGATGCTGCGGATCGTTTTCCAATCGTTGGTGATCTCGCCCAGCATGGCGCACGTCGATTCGAGCGCAAGCTTGACAAGCACTGGAGGATTGGCCATGGACCTCACCTCAACTAAATGGTTCTTCTTGATCCCCTTTACAGCTAGAGTTGAAAAAACACAAACAAACCTCCGTGGTCAAAGCAAGAAAAAAATAAAATCCACATCTAGAGGACAACAAAGAAGTGACAGTGTGCGCACTTGAATATGTTCAGAATTTGAACAAATTTCCTTTTGGAAATGAGAAATATCAAACCAAAGGAGAGTAAGCACAACAGAAAACTCAAGTGCACACACTCGTGCTGAAAAAAAGAAAGAATAAGAGGTGCCATCGAAGGAGGGACTCCAGGGACGCTGGTCGGCAGCACTTACGTCACGTCCTCAGTGTTAAAGTTCACAATGGTGGGGATGAAGTTGTCCTTCATTATGAGGCCGCGCAGCGACTTCCACTCGAGGTCCTTCTCGCCGAGCAGCGCGCACGTCGACTCGATCGCCAGTTTGACGGCTGGCGGCGGGTTGGGCAGCGCCCTCACCTCCACCAGGTGCTGCTTCTTGATGCCCTTGACCGCTGAGCACGCGCATCACATCAAACAAGTTGGGTTTGAATCGGCTGTGTACCGCACACCCATTTTATCCCTCAGTAACTTGCCACAACACATCAGGCGTGTCACGATTTACCTCCACGTCAAAATATATTTCTCCTGTGATACATTCTCTGTTGTTCGAAACGAGCCCATTGTCCTTGCTTGATTTCTTGACCAGTGACTGTACCTTGTTTGGCCTCGATGACGGCCGGCTCGACGCCCGCCAGGTCCTCGCGTACATTCGCCTGCTTCGCGGCGATGACCTTGGTCTGTTCGTCCAGCGCCTGCTGAATCTCCTGCGACGCCACCTTCTTTCGCTCAGCCTCCTGCTGGTCTTTCACCTGCAGCACAAATCCAGCCAAGTTGCAGACAGCGATTCAATGCCCGAATCAATCAACATAGTCGTTGCACAGACGCTGAGTTGAGAAAACCAATTTGCACACGCCCAACGATTCTTAACCAGGGTTCCCACTGCGGCTGACCAACAAAATTCCATGATTTTTCCATGATTTTTCCAGGTTTTCAAAGTTTTATCCAGGTATTTTTTGTCTTTTTTGTCAGCTTTGTATACCCTTTTTCCAAAATAAATAAAGTAAAATGAAGCATCTTTTTGCCAAAAAAAACCAATTTAAAAAATTTCAAAAGAATCAACAAATTGATATTTTTTTACTGAAAAAGCATAAAATTTGAAAAGAAATAATATATTTTTGAATTCTCTCTTGTTTTGGGAAGGCTTTGTGTTCATACAATACAGAACAAAATTTTGATCTCTCCAACTGTTGTTGGTTATGAATTAGAAACCAACCAGTAAACTAATTCTGATTAGAATTTTTGAGATTTTTCAACCTCAACACTCAGGCTTGAAATGAGTTCTTCATATCAGAACTATATTTTTGAAATTCC
>JAAUXT010052872.1_pt1 | contig 19625 bp, 16 predicted proteins | sample 7278171 | NCBI WGS metagenome assembly JAAUXT01 (sample SAMN14350112, study PRJNA611818) | marine sediment metagenome | isolation source: surface marine sediment (1.8m) | place: French Polynesia: Moorea | collected 2018-08 | reverse complement strand
GTCACCTTTTGTTCTGCCTTTTGTTCTCAATGCTCGCACAAAAGAAATTGTGTCAAATACCTTCATCATGTTCAGTAACATTTCTCGCCAGAAAAGGATGCCCCTTCGTAATCTGGCATGAGAGGGACGGTCCTCTGCAATGTTCAACGGAAATGAGGGACAGCGAAGGGCCAAGGGGTCTGAGGTGAAGATCAGCACAACAGGGACGGCGCTGCAGTGGTTACACTAGTTCCGGGAGCCCTTGTACTCGTAGTAGCACCTGTCTGCAGAGTAGTTAACCCTTCTGGCTTCTCTCACTGGCACCCTTCACTCAGGAATCCGACACACGCGTCGCGGAATCAATCACACTCCGATTGCCTCACCCCATACCACACAGGAATCAAACTTTCATGGAACAAACTTCTTGATCGGGGTCTGCTGTCCTGACGTACAGTTGTGATTCTACTTGATAGAATTGGAAGCAAAGTGGACTCTTGGGTTCGGAATTCACCCTGACCTCGCAAAATTGGTGCATTAAGATTGCCTAAAATTAAAAAGAAAGCCAAATCAAGCTAAATCTCCTCACTGAAAGCTCAGAATCCGGGTCCCTTGTTGAGCTGCCGGATTCAAACCTTCGCTTGAAGCCAAGGTCGTCTGTTGCGTTCAGCCTTGTAAGGGAAGCTAGTTCTTAATTATCTTCGATTGCGCCCAAGCCGACTCCTGGTAATTAGAGGAGGCACGAATCTGTGTTTCGAGAAATGTACAGTTTGTTCAGGCTGTTTCCGGGCCAGGCTTCTTTCTATCTCTCTTGTTTGGTTTCAAGTTTTCGTGCGGCGGGTCGTGCAGGTTTTGCCTCAGAGTCGAAACGCTTCTTTGAGAGAATCAGAACTTCCAGGGACCCACAAATCTGTTGAAAAAATATGAAAATTTTTCAGAAAATATGGACTCCCGAGTCTGTGTGGAGCCGTGTGTGGGCAAAGCCATGCCGCAGGTAATTTCATGAATACTGGATACGTGTATATATCAGTTTGGTTCTGTGTTGCTAAGATGGATTCGATTTTCTTTTGACATTCACAATGCCATTGGAAAGGCGCGTCGATTGATCTGTTCTGGGAGCCGCTGCAGCCGAAGTGCGAGGACATGTTGAGTCCGCAAAATCCGACATCCCGGAGTTGGGAGTCTGGTTCCAGACGTCCTGGTTACACGTCCGCTTGCGCCAATGCATTTCTGTTTCAAGAGAAAGTCCAAAAAGCATGCAGTGAGTTTCGGTTTACTCGTTTGGTTGTGGATGGGGTTCTGTGATTGGATAAAGCGGACTCGATCTGTACAACAAGGGGAGAAAGTGTGGAAAGGTGTGACAATTGAAATGCCCTGAATACGGCAATTGTCATCGATTCTCACCCAACCGAGGGATAAACGAAGGGTTCACAGGTCTCAACGGGAAGCGATCAAATTGCGAAGCAGCCAGAAGCGGATCCAGAACTCCGGTCAAAGTGAGACTCTCCAAGCGGGCGGGTCGCGGTGTGAAATGTTGTGCCAGCAACAGCAGGGCACGCACGAACTGGGAAGTTGTCCTTGGGTCCATGGCCCCTGAACCCACCGAGATCGACCTGTACAAGGGCCCAGAAATCGGTTAATGCAATTCTACAACCAGGTCAGTCGATTCCAAACATGTGGAGCAAACCCAAACGGAGGAATATTCAACTGAATAAAGAGCAGACGCTGCTGAATGGATCTGTTGTTGAGCAGCAGACCTGTTTGCGGAGAAGTGAGACAGAAATCAGAGATCACATCCATCTCGATGTGATTCGCCCGTGGGCGACGCGACATCGTGATATTTGCATGTAAATGGTTCGTGTTTGAGAGGCAGACTGCAGTAGGAGGCTGGGCGCCGGACAGTGGGCAGGACCGTCGTGTCAACCTGCAGTGTCGCGTCTGGTGCTGGACGATTGGGAAGACCAGGATCTAAGCGAACTTGGAACAGCAAGTCCTTTGCCCCAGCGACAGAAGCAAAGCAGTCCGCTCGTGAGGCTGATTACTTTGCTGAAAATTGCAAGCAGCAAATTGTGAAATCCCCATCTCCCCTGCATGAACCTGGCCGAGAAACTTATACCGTATGGCCCCGAGGAGAGGCCGTCAATGGTGTTTGTGTATTGATTAATTTGCACACGTATGTCAGTTTGACGTCTCTGGCGGTTTTCTTTTCTCACTGGAGGCATCGATGGCCCTTTGACATTTGAGCAGTCTGCGACCAATGTACAAATGACGCCCACCGTGGCTTCCTGCATCTGCGTGATCGTTTTTCTTCAGGAAGTTTCCAGCGCTTCGAAGCGGACGTCGCCGGAAGTGAAGCGAAAAGCTTCCGGCGTCGTCGAGGTGTCGGTGTAGCGCCGTCAGAGACACAGTCAGCTGCTCTTGGCTGTTTCGCCAAATTCATCGAGAAAAAGAGGACAATCCGTGAGAAGATGACACCCAAAATAGACCTACACCTGAAGACTGAAAGACCTTGGTGAGCGTCGCCGAGAGAACGCTGTCATTACCCCCACCGACGCGTTGTGGGACCGTGGCAGGAGCAAAGGCATCCCATCCTGTGTTCTTTCTTCCCCTGAGAAAACATTGTGAATGCTTACTGCACAATCATTTCTTCCACCATCTGACAAGTGCACCAGTAAAAACATCTGTTTTCTGTTTTTAGCCTCCACCCGCAGGTGTCCATATTGTCTGAGTTCATGAAAGCGACCTGCCTGCGTGTGTAGAGTCTACATTTCAACAGTGCGCCAAGTCCCGCAGCTCGGTGCATGTGCACCAAGCTCGCTCTCTTCACAGCTGCCTCCAAACCACCTCCACGAGAGAATCAATACGGACTCAGGTTAATTTGCGCACCTACAAACTCTTGTTTTCTTCTTCCCAGTTTGACTTTGACGGAACGGTTTCGGCCCATGTCCACTTTTGTGGTCATTAGTTGTAGTGACCACGCGTGTTGAGTGGGATAAATGTGCGTTTGATTGGAACAAGTGAAGTGGACTGGCAGCTCAGTAATTTAGTGCAACACTGAATTGTCAAATGAATCACCAGAAATGGATCTGTATTGTGTGGGTGTGTGGGTCTTTGCTTTCGTCAGACCGTTGCTCGTTTGTGCCAACGTGGCGACCAAGAACAAAGAATGGCTCAGATCTGTGTTTCCTGGGGATCAGCGTGAACAACACCCCTGCGTGATCAACCCCCCCCCCTAGTCACTTGTTCGCGTTGATGTTCAGAAGGTTCTGAGCTGGGTTGTTCTGGTGTCTGCGCGATCTGCCTTGCACGAGCTGGACGAGACGTGAAGACACGAGGGCGTGAACACCACAAATTTCGGAACGGACCGAGATCTGGTCAACTTCTCGAACAAAAAACATTCTGTTCAGGCTGGAGTGTTTTTGTGTCTCCACGAGTGCCCACGTTCTGTGAAAGGTGTGACGTGTGCACCATCATGATCTTCCTGTCTGCGAACCACTGCACCAGTCGCCGTTCGCTCGGGACAACAGCATCCCTGCGTCGCTCGTATTCTCCCGTCGCAGGCGCAGCGTGCTCGTCACCGTAGCAACGCCGCCCCGTCTCAATGCACTCCTCGCTTCAAATTAATTACACCGGGACGCACCGTGTTTTCTCTCTCATTTGCTGTGTTTGCTTTTGCTGCGAAATGCACCGTTCATGCGGATGTTGATTTTGAACTGGAATTGTGGTGGAAAATAAAAGTTTCGAGAGAACTGTTCTCCTGAGAGTGACTAGGTTGAAAAACATCGCAACAGGCACACGAAACCAGGATTTTGGTCTGTTTGTCCCTGACATTTTCGTCATGAAGACATGAAAGGTTTCGTTTTGTGACTTGATCAGCATGCACTTCTGAGAGAATCAGGCTCACCCTCAAATTGCGTGCCTGCGGCAGTTCAGACGAGTTCCACCGATGAAGCCCAGTCCAAGGTGTCCTGTGGGTCCACTTCTCAACTTCTGGCTCTGACACAAGTGAACAAGCCAAACATGACCATCTGGCAGAGGCAGGGACTGAGCAGGTACATTCCTGCAAAGAGGAGGGAGGGCGTACTGGGGAGGGACGGGTGTGTAGCCGTGACATTGGAGCAAACTCTTCTCGGCGTTTGATCGCGACTTGTCTCTCCGCGCCAGCGGCCTTGACGCGCGCTTTGATTGATGTCTAAATTTTGCACAGAAGATGCCTTATTTAGCAGCCGACATGAAATATTCGATGAGCGGAGGCGGTGGCGGCAATGATTCACTTTCTTGAGGCCTGACAAATCCCGTCTGTCAGAACCATTGAAATGGCGCCCATGCGCGAGACTCGTCAGTGATCAAGCAATTTCCGGTTGTTCCCGTGTCATGGAGGAGTAGAGACCCCGAATCGACCAACGTTGAAACGACGCCAAGTGCCTTTTGCGCTCTGTTCTGACATTGTGGACCTTGTGCCGCATTTGGCGTCAACTGCTGAAATTTTTCTTTGTTTGAACCGCCAGGCTCGGTTCGCTCCCGTTGTTTTGGATCCAGCTTTGGAGAAGGGGCCATAGGAACGCACCTCAACGCACCTTCACTGTCAAGTGTTCCACATCACTGCGCACAAAGCTGCGTTGCAGATCACAAATTTGGGAGACTAGAGCCGGGAACTCGTATTGTCCGAGAGTTATCTGAGCGCAACCGGAACCACGCGTTTAATTTCTACCTCATTCCGCAGCACAAATACGTGTACGGGGTTTATTATATGAAAGTCAATAGTGAAACGAACCGTGATGCAGAATGAAAACTCTCTCCTCTGCAGCTTGGATAAATACGAGGTTCTGGGATGCAGGAGTGGAGCAACATTAATGTTGATCGATAGTCATCATAATACGTGTTGTTGTGTTCCGGTGACAGGCAAAGCAAACACAACGAGACCTCCAGGCTCCATCAAAACACTTCGAGTGCATGTTTTAAATTATTATCAGGTCATAATTTCCAGTCCCCGCAGTTCTGGAGGTCAGGTTGTGGAAGGTTCCCCTTGAAGTCCTTGGGCTGTAGGGAACCTGGTTGATCCCAGCCGGCGATGCGTCGCGAGGCCACGCAAACAGAACCCGTCTGTCTGATGTCGTCAGCAACACTGGGTTCATTCACATTCACCTCCTGTATGCAGAGTGCGAGGCCTCAACGCATTGATTCGGAACCAGAGTCTGAAAAGACGGATCTTGGATTGCGATTGTGGTCCGACATTGAACTTCAGCAGCGGAAAGTGAAAAAAATAACCCATCCAGGCAGAGCTTTGAACACAGGGGAGTTGCAAGTGGATGATCCATGCCACGCGAAAAATGGACGGCAGTGGTGTTCGGGGAGGTGGTCACCAAGAACAAATTTTCCCACAAAGAAGTACAAAGCCCAGATCCATGGGCACATCCGTACAACGATTTCAATGGAGAACAGCGAAAGAGTCAGAAATACACCAGAGGTTGGGCTGAGCTTCGGTGAATAAGGTTCCACCCGAACTACGAGTAGTGCAGAAATGCAGAGGAAATTTGGACCTCTCCTGCCACAGGACCCGGGACTCCAGGAAAGTCGGAGGTTGTGGTGGTGTGGCACCGAACTCGGGGTGAGGTTCGCTTGCCCAGGGCCTGGGGTCTGGGTCGTCCCCTTTTCCCGGCGCTGCTGGCGGTTCTTCAGAATCTTCAGAACCCGAAGTCAGCGCAGAGAGGCCCTGTCACAAGGAACCCTCCAATTTCGAGGCTCCTGTGAGCTCGTGCTGTTTTCCCCGCATTCTTTGGAGAAAGTTGAGTGCAGGGTCTCTTTGTCTCTTTGGTGTTGGTATTCTGCTGTTGCGTGTCTATTTGGTCCCTTTTCTGCCCTTGCAAAGTTCACCAGGGCAGCAGCACCACAGAACAACAGACAACTGCGATTTTCACGCAAGTCCAAAGGACAAGTTTCATATCCTGGATTGCACAGCATATCAAGTGAATAAATATTTTGAGCCCTGTACGTATGTGTCTCGCCTCGAACAGGAAGGAAATGTTCACACTGAAATCTTTGGCTTTGCTGGGACCCAGGTGCGCTTGTGCTCAGTTTTGTGGGGTTTGACAGGCCCACGAGTTTTGTGTTGTGCTTGTGTGCCCAAAACGTGACAGTGTCTTGACATCAAATTCGCTTGCTCTTTTGGCTCCACTTCACGAACCTCGATCCATTCTTTTCAGACCGACACGTTTCGTCCGTTTGTCTTGGGAAACCTTGTGCACGCACTCCGGAGCGCTCTTTTCCGACTCGGCCAAGGAACCACCCTGGGACAACCGGCTGCTGAACGAATCTGCAGAACCTGAATTGTCAGTCTACCACGCTCAGCCGGCCGCCTCTGTTGAATTCAATGTAGCTCAGCGTGACATTATCTCCCAGTAATGCACTCCTCACAACTCATCTTGTACTAGACGTGGCTTCACTCACTCCAAGGGACAAATTACTGGGAGATAATGTCACTTTGAGTTCGACAATATTTTTGTCACATGAAATTTTTCTCGTAAACTCGAAAAATTCCATACCTGTGACAAAAATATTGTCTCACTCAGCGTGACGTTATCTCCCAGTAATCTGTTCCCAGGCGTGAGTGAACCCTAACGGAAGCACAGCCCAACTCCACCTCGAAGACTCCCTACTCTGGATATCTTGAGGAAAACGCGTCTCAATTTGTCTGAACGTATTTTTGGCCCATTTTCCACGGTCGCCTGAGTCCACGTGCCTCAGCACTGCCAACGGCGGAAGCCCCCACAACCCGAGCGCCGCTCGCCTTGTGTGACTGAGGTTCACCGTGCTAAAGTACAGCATTGTTGTTTCTGCTCGTCGGTACACTTGCACCGAGCTCCGTGACGTGCAGCAACCAAGGCTCTGTGGAGGCGGTGTGGAGTACTGCTTCTCTCCGACCGTTTGCTGAATGAGTCCTTCTCATCCAACGGTGAACTGATCCGAAAAGTTCAATCACAAAGTGATGTTACTGGCTGGATCCAAAATTTCGCGCACTGACCGTTTGAACTGGAATTACGTTCCTGAGTAGAACATTTCCTCTGTGGGGTTTCACAAGAAGGTTGTCCCACCTGGATGCGACACAAGGCACTGTCCGAGTCCACCAGATTCAGCCCATTTCGCTCGGGAGTCGTCAGTCAGAACGCGAAACGGCTGTTTCTTCGGACGCAATCTTTTGCGTGGTGCAAGAGAGGTTTACGCTCGTAGACGTAGCAAAACTGCCAACCTGTATCTGGTCCCCAGTGCAAAAGCCCTTCGACCGGACCTCAAAGGGAACCATGGCAAAAACCTGCGGGTTGAATGAAACAAAGTGCTCTCCAGCCAACGAAATACTCAGGGTCCTCACTCAGCCCCCAGCAAAACAGTCATCCCCCATAGAGCTTGACTCGCTCGGGAGGGAGCGAGAACTCCAACTGCGCTTCTGATTTATCCCCTGATTTGGGCCAAGTGTTGGTCACAACTCATGAGACGCCCCCGGTGCCATTCTACGTCCAGTATCAACAATCCCCAGTTCGGAGAAATTCAGTGCCAGGGACAGAACAGATTTTTCTTGCAGCTGAACTTTCTGTGGGCTCACTTGGTGTGACGCGATCAGGAGAGCTCGGCAACTCGGCACTCATCAAACGCCAATTCTGCCACCTCATCTGGCGCTGAGTTTGAAGACCAAGCCTCGCAAGAAATTGAGTTCCTTACACTGGTCACACACTGTTCTCGGGTCACCCTGCGGACACGACACATCTCACCTGGTTGTGCAACGATGGTGAAAGCGTCCGTTGAAAAGCTTTACTCCCGGACCTAATCTATTGAGCCAGGCTCCGACAAAAAGCAATTCTCAGTGCACAGTTGGAGGGAAAAGAGACAGGACAGTGTCGCGCAAAGACAGGATAACAAACCCAAGAGGAAAGATTTGTGCGATTCATCATTCCTAATGCGACACAATTAACGAACCACAGTAGCGTTGTCTTCGCAGGATTTATGAAAATTGTCGAAAGGTAAGAAAAGGCGCTGTTCTCAACGGCTTCGTTTCTTCGCTTCAGGTTTGACCTTGCGCACAATTTTGTTCATTTTGGAAGAACAATTGTGGAATTTCAATGATTTGTCTTTCGCTTTGTTGGTCCCGTGTGGGAAAGGTACGCATTGCAAACTTCGGAGTTGCCACGCAGCCCCAGCGATTTTATTGACATCTCGAGTGCACATGTCCTTATTTGAACATTTCATCACATATTGTAGTGCAGGCATGGCAGTCGCGCTGCCCTAGCTTCTTTTTACAGCTGAAATGGGTTACACTTTTTGCTTTTTTCGTGTGCTTGTCTGAAAATAGCAACAAAACGTCTGGTTTGATGGGAGTACTCAAACTTTCCCTGTGGGTTTCTTACCGCCAAGAGGAAATTTAATGTTCATGCAGACAGAGAAAAAGTTGGCGGAATTTGTTCGTGCACAGAGCAGTTGATATTCATTCGTTGGGTTCAAAACGATGTCACGAATGAGGTGGGAGTGGCAGCAAAAATTTAAGAGTTGCGGGGCGAGTCTCAACATGGCAAATCCTTTCGCGATTTGAGAGCCGAGAATAATTTCCCAACATGCACCTTTGTCAGTTGGGTTGTATTCACTGAGAAAGACAAGTCGCCCAGAAAGAGATTGGAATGGATCGAGTATCGAGTTTCTTTCGTGCACAATGTGTTCATTTGGAACACCAGCACTGAGTTGAGAGAAAAGAACTGAGCTCATTGTCCGACGCAGGTCACGACTGAAACGCCTAGCACCTGAAAACCGCTGCAGCGCGCTGTGCGTCTCAAAGCTGCAAACTGTCTAGTCTTGGAGAAACTTGCTTTTGCTTGTGAAAGCAAACAATTTCTACCCAGGCTTCGTTCGACCACGCAAACCAAGTTCAGGGGAATTTCACAACACTTGTCACGAGATAGAGAGATTTGGTCGCTCTGTTCCAGGAACAGGATTTGAGCAAGTCACACGCTTGTCCGTGGTCCATCACAAACTGGTCTCAGCGACAGACACGAGTTTGAACCTACGGGACCCTGAAAAATAGTTGCCTTGCCTTGCGAGTGGGCCACCGGCACAAGAAACAACAGACGAACACAAGAACGCGTATTTGACCGGATCAGAGACATTAAATCTGGTGTTTGTGAAACGGCTTTATGAGATTTTGTTCAGGTGGTGTTGTGAAAACAGCATTTCCAGACACGACAGGTCACGTCTGAAGAAACTGCGTGTCATGTCGTGTGCAGAAAGAACTCAATGCGAGCGCTGGTCACGGTTGTGGCTTGCAATGAGAAACGAAGGCCTTTTCTGTCATGTGAGCTGCACACTTCCGAAGGCGTGGGTTTCTTTCTGAACAACACGCCCGACATGGGAGTTTCCGTTCAGTTCAACCCTGTTTTCATCTTTCAACTGATTTCCATTTGATACGGGGACAGGAAGAGACGACATGAAGCGACGCTGGGAGACTGATTGACATGTGATCGATATGATTGACAGATCGAATCGTACTTAAGCGCAACCCCAGAGATACTCGGCGCTCCTCTTGTCAGGTACTTATCAATCTGAGTGGGATCGCCGCGGACTGAGCACATGAATGGCAGACGTTAGTTGCGTCAGGCTTCCCACACAGCGCCTAGTTTTGAATCGTGTTGCGGAAAGCTGTCCTGTCCGCCCCCCCCCCTCCGCCGCCTGAGCACCAGTTTTGCTGGGTCACTGCGATGGGTGTTTTTCACGTGCAAGATTGGTCCAAGTCCAGACTCAGTTTCACTGCGAGGACGGCGCGACAGCTTCAGTGTGATAACAGCGGAAATCAATTTTTGATTTAATACATGGGACGGTATTGAAATTACAAAATTGATCTGGTCTCGGTGCTCTCATCTCTGTCCACGTGAAGCTGCGCAAAATAATCTTACCTTCTCTCACAAGGAGACATCGATTGTGGGAAACTTGGGGACAAATTCCCATTCACCAAGAAATTAAAATTCTCAACGCTGTTATTGAGGGACCAAGAATGAAAAGGCTGAAGGAACCTGTGTTGCACTGGTTCTGTTTCCAACCCTGTGTCTATCTTTGAATCCTTTGGGGCTGATTGGGAAAAAATTGGATTCCAATTGTGGTTCTCATTTGTTTCTCACTCAAATCGCAATTTCTTTGAAACCAATAGATTCTGCCGGAGCTCGGCAGCTCCACAACACAACGGAAAGGGCAAATTTGCAGTGTTAATTTGCATCGTGTCATAATTCAGCCTGAGGCGCATGGAGCCACCTGTGGCATCGTTCTCTCATCATGCCGGATCTGGAGCTTTCATCTCGAATGACATGTGCGCCTGCAGATTTCCGTCACACAATATTGTTGGCGCTGTGGTGGAAGCCTTTTGAGTTGGATTGACGATGCCTGCGTGTTGCCTGCATGTCTTCGGAATGAGACAGGAAAGACGGGGTTGACGTGGAGCAATGGTTTCGTCCGCAGAACGAATTGTGCAGCTTGTGATGTGCGAGTCACTCTCATTGCAATTCCACATGGCCTGACCTGACCTGGAAATTATTCGAATTGCCTTTTTGTGCCAATCATAGCAAAACAGAACCTCTGTGCACTGAAACAGAGAGTACGGGTGTACGTTGATATCACACCATTCTGGCCCTCATTTCTACTGGTAACTTATGCACCTGAGGAATCCTCGGATCGGTGACACCTGCCAATCACAAAGTGTCAAAACTGTGGGTGATAACGTCGCGACCTCAAGTGCGACAAGTGGATCTCGTCTCGTTTATTACCGTGAGTCGAGGGTGTCCAGGGTCCAGAGCCAACCGGAGCCAGGGTGGGGCAGTGCCTGCTGCGCGAGTACCGAGTACTTGGAGGGATTAGAGCTTGCGAGTGTGTGTTGGGAAGAAGGAATCCATTGAGGATATCAGTTCTTCTCGGGTAGATAAGAAGCTTTTGTTTCCATCGGTCTTCCTCGAGTGGTGGTCAACGGCGACAGAAGATACGACTCGTACACGTTCCTGTCGGATTCCAGTCAAGTGTTCAAGTTGGTGCCAAGACCACGTAACACTGGCTGTTTTCAGGTGTTTGATCAAGGCTCGACCCTCAGAAAGGGAAAGTTGGGAGCGTTGATAAGAGCCAAATAAAGAAAAGCACCGACACTCCAACGAATGACTTGAAGCACTCTCGCCGCCGAGTCCAATGCGGTGGGCAGGCGTCGGTTCACGTCAGCCTTGGCACAGTTGCGTGAACCTCGGTTATCAGCTCTTGGAGGAGTGCGGTTCCCAACAAAACGCGGCTATGCAGGCGACGTCCTTGAAGCCAGATCTCAGCACCATACTAGCTGTGACCCTGCTGTGGCAAAGATGACAAAACAATTTTGTCAGTGCGTGGAGTTTGAAGTCCATGGCAGAGACGAGCACGAACAATTGCGAGACAACATTGGCCACAATAAATGGCCTTGGTCAGACTGCGAGGACTGCACCACAGCGGGAGGTGCACAAAGTTCCTCGGTCTGACTTCACTCACCACAATATCTCAGCTGTTTTTCTGGCGGTTTTGACAGTAATTGATAAGTGTCTGCAATATTTATCTGTGTTCTCTTGGATGGAAAAGTGAGAGTAAGTGGAACTGCATCATCCGGATAGTTTTCGCTGTCGTTACTTCCTGCCTGGCTCGGTGACACTCTTCGTGTCGAGCTGCTCTGGCGCTTGACATCCAACCCTTCACGACTGCATGGTTCGAGAAATTCAAACGTACTCGTTGTTTTCTGCTTCCAGACTGAAGCACAGGACACAGCTTCACCAAACCAGCACCAAAGTCGCCAGTTGTGACGTGCGCCACGTCACCGTCCTCGTCTCGACCGTTCAGCATTAGCGCAGCGTGACGTCATCATGACCGTGTGGCGCGCAGGCTCCAAGCTGTCCGTGTGCAGCAGCGACGCTGCGGAGCGCAGCGGACAGACGTGCGTCTGCAAGACGGACTGCATCGAGCAGCCCATCCGCAGATACTTCTACAGGTCAGTGGTGTGTGTGTGTGTGTGTGTGTGTGTGTACACGTGTGTGTGTACACGTGTGTGTGTACACGTGTGTGTGTGTGCGTGTGCGTGTGTCACAGGCCACAAACTTGACCATGTTGCCGTGGTGTTGGTGATTTGACGCAATTCAGATCTACTGGGAACTGTTTTGAGCGTTGCTCCGCATGACTTGACTGAGGAACTTCAAGCTGGTCATTTCTTGCTGCAGGCACGGCGGGTGGGTGTCGTCGCACCCCTGGATGTTCTTCCTGCTGCCCCTGGTGGTGAGCGCCTGCCTCGGGTTCGGGCTCAAGTACTTCCAGCTGGAGACGGACACCGAGTACCTCGTGACTCCGAAGAACGGCGAAGCCAAAGCGGAGCGCCGGGTGAGTGTTGGTCACGGAGCGGTGGAAGTGTCGACGGAAGTTGAACCGTTGTGGTGTCGACATCCCACGCCGTTTTACGTTTCTTGCGAGGGTTCAACGGCCTCGCATTTCCTTGTGGAAGGAATTGCCGTTGATCAATGTAAAAACAAACTGACAAATCTGCTGCAGGTGATCCTGGAGAACTTCGACCTGAACCAGACGCACGAGTTCCTGCCCGAGCGCGGCGCCGTGCTCGACGGCTTCCTCGACGTGATCATCGCGTCGCCCGACGGAGGTCACGTGCTCACGCCCAGCAAGATCGCGGCCATTCACAAACTGGACGACTTTATCCGCAACATCTGGGCCAAGGTGCGTGTGTTGCCGCGTTGTTCAACCTTGCGAAATGTCGTGCGAGAACGCGTGGACTCCAAGTGGCACGAATCCACGTGTGTAAGTGTCCGTGTTCTGTTTCAGGATGACATCAAGGTGCCGTACACCTACGAATCCATCTGCGGACTCTGGCAAAAGAAATGCTCCCCACAGATCTTGCTGGAGATCTACAGCAACGCCTCCCTGGCAGACCAGGTTCCCCTCACCTACCCCTGGTTCGGCAACCACTTTCTGGGAAGCGTGTTCGGTGAGTTGTTCTCAACGCATTTTTGGGGACCAGTGGGTTGGGTGTGAGTGAGATGAGGTGTTTTCTCACATTGCGCATGTTCGCATTGCTTTCTCGAGAATTTAATTGACACGTGTGACCTGCGTTGCCAGGCAACGTGACTGTTGACAACGTGACGGGCCGGGTTCTGGAGGCGCGCGCCGCGCGACTCATCTACTTCGTGCGCTACGAGTCGGACACGGACCAGGAGTTCGCCAACAGATGGTTCACCGCCGCTACGGCCGCCCTGCAGACCTACCTGCAGGAGACTGGCGAGAAGGTACGCAGAAGGTTCCCTTGACTCAATTTCTGCAGTGCAACCGATTTGAATTGTCGCGAAGACAATTCTGCAGCAATTTTGTTTGTGAAACGTTGTTTGGCTGTGTTTGCAGGAGATCGAGATTTTCCATTGCGCCACCAATTCCCTGGCGAACCAGTTCGACCAGGCGTCGGAGGACATCGTGCCTCGCTTCGCCGCGCCCTTCTCTCTGCTCATCATCTTCAGCGTTGTCAGGTGAGCGCCTCCACCGCTGCCTTGAGCCGTCAAACTTTGTGGGGACAAGGTCGCAGTGCGTTTGTGGGGCAGGACACAGAAGTCTGTGCAAACTCTTCTGACTCAATCAGTTCTGCTGACATCGTCTTCAAATATTACGGTCATACCCCTTCGCCCCACAGCTGCATGATGAACGACTGGGTGCGCTCCAAGCCGTGGCTCGCGCTTGTCGGCGTCATCTCGGCGGGGCTGTCGCTGCTGTCCGTGTTCGGGCTGCTGTCGGCGCTCGGGGTGCGCGCCGTGCCGCAGGTCGGACTCGTCCCCTTCCTCATCCTCGGTGAGTACAGCGTGACGGGCGAGGTGTGGTGGGGGGGGGGAGTGGCTTGGGTGTTGCGTTCAGTGCGGTTCAAGAGAGCAAGTGGTTTGGACTCTTCAACATTATTTGGTGGCATCACCTGGTCTGGATGTGCGTTTTAGTGGACTGAAGCGGTCACCTGACAGGTTGGATCTGAACGTCTTCAGACCTCTCTCTCGTGTGGCCGGACCAGGACGACAAACAATCCATTGATTTGTCAATCGCGCAGATTCCGCCATCGCCTCTCTGTGAGGTGGTTGTTGCGTCATCAATTGTTCTGATCTTCCCTGCGCAGTTGGGTCATTTTGAAATATTGACAATGCCCCAAGCCTCAACGTTGTGGGCAGCTTGAAAACAACCGCCCAGCCGGCTGACGCCTTGCGTCATTCGAAACCTTTCAATGACATTGCACTGAAAGTGACGGCTGCTCAACAATGCTCTGCAGCGCTGTGTTTCGAGGCTTGGAGAACTGTAACATTCAGACAAAGCCGTGAACTTCCACATTTCTATTGGGCTTTGTTCTGACTGTCGCAGCTCGCACGCGGCTCGGACGGATGTTCGTTGTGCGTCTCACGAACTTGGCTCATCAATAAGCAGCGCTCCGGCGCCGGTTACACCGAGACACGGAAACACGGCATTTGAGTGTTCCCTTGGACGTTGGTTTGGACATACTTGTGGGTGTTGTCTACTGTACTTGTGTACTACAAATGCTTCGGCCACAAAGTTGCCGATGCAAATGTCTACTGGATACCAGCTTTGGCTTGAAGCGTGAGGAAGTTTTAGAAGACCGATATTGTGGCTCAAAATTGAGGAAAACAGAGTCAGCGACAAAGCAAAGGCCGCAAAATGCATTTCTTCGTCCACCGAAGACCCATGCAGTTCGCTTCACGTGCAACGACGTGAGCAAAGAAAGGCAAAAACAGCTCGACAACCGGAGCGTGGGTGCGGGAGGTCTGTCTGATTGCATGTGATCGATCTGTATTGATTATTGATCAGGCTTCAAGTTGGAATGTTCAGTTGCTTGTCTTGCATCCACATCAGGTTGTTTGGTCGTGTGTCGTCAGGTCAGAATCTGATCACGCCGTTGTGTGTCGCGTCTTGTGGCAGAGTCGTGTCCATCCAATTCGTTCGTGTACTTTCTGGAACTCGACCCAATTCAACTCGAATATATTTTCTTTCCGCTCGGACGGGAATGTCGAAAATTTGGTTGTTGTGTGGTGACAGCCATCGATGAAAGCACAAGCCACGTGGAATGAACGCTTGCAGAGCGCATTGCAAAGTTTCGTTTGCTGCTGTATCCAGGTGATCGTGGAAGTGCGTTTTGAAAACTGCGTTCTCACTGTCTAAATCAGTTGTTGACTCGAACGAAGTGAGCTTGCAGAAGGAAAATCGATTTTGACTGACATCCCGTGTGTTTGTGCAGACAGAACTGAAATCGCTGTCAGGGCATATGTACCGAGCAGCGAAACGAAACTCTGGCAGTTAAATATTAATGAGAGATTATTGGACACAATGATGAAGTTGGCAGAGAACGCGGGGTTTGTGTCATTGATTTGGCGCGGGATGCGCCGTCGACAATAGACGCAATGGAACCGGCATTGTGAAAACGGTCGTAAATACGAGCCGCATCTTGCAGGTCAAACATCCACAATTTTGAGGTATCGCAACTTATTGTGTGATGTTTGCAGGCTGTCACCTCAAAGTTCCACAGTTGGTCTTGTTCTCACAGTCCAAGGTGTTAGTTTGTTTGAAGTTCCATCTTCAGGTCAAGGCGGTTTTGAGGACAAGTTTCCTTTTAGAAACCATAAAGTCAGAGAGTCATGAATTCAGGCCGCGTTTTGGTACGGAGGACACTGTCAGTCCTGCCTCCTGGATCGGACTGAGTGAACTTGCAGACTTCAGACTGTCAGGAATACATTTCGCCAGCATTAGGATTCCTTTCAGGAGCAATATTTTCATTGTGAAGCTGAAGAGAGTCATCAGCGGATAATCATTACCTCTGTTTACCCTTGAAAACGCCGGAATTGTTGTTTGCAACTGAAATCCATGTTGTCCCTGGAGACGGCGGCGCTGTTGGTGGGAGCAGGCATGCAGGAGACCAACAGTCGACTGCGAGGCGTTTGCACTGCGTGCGTCTGCCCCTCGAAGCTTTTTCCACAGAGATGACATGACGCCGTATGACGTGTCGCTTTTGCGTCAGGAAGGCACACGTGTATGCAGGCGAGGTTCTGAACTGCTCAACGTGATGGTTCAGTCAAATCATTCAAAACAAAAGTTTCTGGCATTTTAGACAGCAGAAAGCGTCCCTTTGAGCCCCAAGTTTCCCTTTGGACTGGCAAGTTCCCCAAGCTCTTTGCCTGTGACTGGTGAACACGAAATGGGAAATTCAGATTCCAAGTTGTGATTCACGAAAAAGCACCTCGGGACCTTCGTGGGGTGTGGCCATTGTTTTGAGTCAAACGGGCACAAATACCGCAGTTCACAAGTTTTTGTCCTCAGACAAACCTCGAAACTTCAAAACAACAGGGCTTTGTGTTGTGAACTGCCAATTTTTCACGGGCCATAGCTTTTTGAGCACCTTCGTCTATTTACATGGCTCTAACAAGAGATGCTCGCCAAGGAAAGGCACATAAAATTCAGTCATATGGTATTTTACAACAGCGCAAGGACACATGTACCCGTAGCTGTGGCTGTATTCGTGCAAACAGGGGACCTGAAATGCTCCAGCGAGTATCTGGTTCGCTTCACCTTACAAGGTCTGTTTCTCTGTTTGCACTGTGAGGCAAAAAATGTCCATGAATCATGACAGTTTGAAAACACGCCGACGCCACTCAAAAGCTCGCAAGGACATCCAATTGTGTGTTCGGGAAGGACCTGTGCGTTTTGACAGTTCAGGGCTTTTGTGGTCCTGCTAAACAGTGAACCAGCAGCACACGTGAGCGTATTTGGTCTCCGCAGTTGACGGGTTGTCAGAGAGATGCTCAAAACTTTTGTTTGCACTGTGTGGCTCATAAATTTTCGGGAAGAAAAAGGACAGAAATAGGCCGGAGATGTTTTCAACCATTTCTGATGGGTTTAATGAAAGTAGTTCAGCCTATATCTTCCCTTCGCTTGGGGCTGGAAAGGCAACTCCACCCTTTTGAGAAACCAGAACCTTGTCCGCGAGACGTGGTCTTTGATTCGCACAAGGTCTCGAGGTATCACGGTGACCTTGGTCGGGAACATCCTCCTCCCCGAGTTGCAAGCAACAAGCAAACGAAAACATTTCACTGAAGGGACGACTCAAAAACAACGTTGCTGTGAACTTCATTTAAAAACTCTTCAGGGTAGACAGACCCCTTGGTGTGAATTGTGGTTTTGACAAAATGTGAAGTTCCACTAAAATTTTGAGTTGCACTGAAACACCAGACAACCAGAAAATGATCACAATGGCACATTGCTGCGGAGATGCTCCTGAACTGCACTGGAGACCTTGACTCGTTTGTTTAAGGTATTCAGACATGTTTGAAATACTTGTGCCCCAGTTCATACCAAATGCAAACTTGGTAGAAGTCCCAAATTTGGGAAAAGCTGACATAGCACGAAACTGTTTGTACAAAGTTCGTGTTTCAGCTCAATTCCGCTCGTGTCACATCTTGGTCTTCATGCTATGCGTAGCACGGCTGTTTTTCTCATCTCGGTGGGGAGTCTGCTCACACCTTCATTTGGTTTGTCGTGGGAAGATTTTGTTCCACTCCACCACAAAAAAGGCTGAAAATGGTCTGACTGTCCCCTTCAGCAGCACAGAATAACAGGGAGGGCCGTGCAGACCAGAAATTGTTCGAGGACAAAAAAAGCCTCTGATTGCAGGTCCACACCACACCCCCAGGATGCTCTGCATGGCTCTTGCCACCTTCTATTGTCAGGTACACCCGCACCTGGGATTGCTCGGAGTGCTTATCTCGATGAGATTGCTGTGACAAGAGGTCAAGAGACTTGAATCCTTTTGTCTGCAGGACCTTTGGTCCTCACGCAGTCAACGAACAGGAATCGTGCTGCACAGCGCGATTGCTCACAGCTGCCTGCGAGTTGCGCAAAGACCTCGGTCGGTTTTCTGCCATGCAGGCCTGCAAAGGTTTTCGTCCGGGGTGTTCGAATCTCGATCTGCGTGTGATTTGCTTGGACAAAACATGATGACAGAAGTCCTCCAGGCCTTGGCTGAGACAGGTCCCCACAACACAGGTCTGAAGTTGATTCCCTCTACCCACGATGTTCGGCCCGCAGGAGGTCCTTGCATTTGGATACACGGATTGGCTGCAGTCACCAGAACTTTTCATTCTGTCTGATTGGACGTACTTACACTTGCCATCAACATTTCTTTGAAAATTGACAAAAATGAATGGTGTGTGTCACAGAGAATGCAGCCTTGTGCTTTCATGTTTGCTTTCATGTTTGTGCGCAGTTTTTACAGCAGCTTTGTTGCTACGACGAGGTTGCAACATATGGAACGTGAAAGCTACTTTGTGTCGAAGCCGTCCTCACGTGAGACAAAATCTGACATTTGCAATGACAAACACAATGTTGGAAGCCATATCGCGAAGGATGTGTGCAGCCAGTCAGTTGCCTCCATTCTCCGCAGAACTTGAACGCGCACACCTTTCAGGGCTCGCGTTGGTCCAAGGCCTCTTGACAGACCTGAGCCAACACACAGCGTCTTTCACGGACAGTCGGTCCAGTCCTCCTTCAGCTGAACCCGAGTCTGCCACGCTGTTTTCATGGTCCTGCCTTTGACGCAGGTGCACTCGGACAGATATCTTCACCTCAATCAACAGAGATGCCAAATCTTTTGACACGTTTCAGTGCTGAACGAATTGAACAGGCAATAAACATTGTTTCTGTGTGGATACATCAGGGAGATTCATGATCAACCAATCAATGGGTTAGCCACAAGTACATTCCAATTGGTTTGATTGACTTCTGAATCCTGAGTGACAACGATGAGGGTCCTTCTGGATCTGAGTACTTTCATCGAACAATTGGTGTCAGATACGGCTTATCAGCAAACTGAGGTTAGATATGTACACACACCGAGATTCGGGCTCGTAATTGAGGCAGGTAAAACATTGGGCGAGATAAGTGACAGAAATAACTTGGAAATGTATGGAAATTGCTGTTGAGGCAAAGTTCGGTCCGCTGTGTGTGTTTGCGCTGCTTCCTGCATGTGCTGCGCACGGGCAGCTGTGCTGCGCCTGTTTCGTCCTGTGCCGAAGGGCGACAGTTGACCTGGCGATCTTTCATACAGTTGGCTCGCAAATGTGGAAACAACATGCCATCTGCCCTGATGTGCCCCGACATGTCTCCCAATCAGTTTAGGGAAAATCGATTCACATTTGAAAACCGAGCCGCGACGCAGGAAAATTGTCAAAAAAGAAAAGCATGATCAAACAATTTGCGCAGCTTGGTCCAAGATTTCTCTTGATGCAAATGATCAATCTCTGTCCACGGGAGTTTGCTTTCCTTTTGTGAAGCCATCAGGACTGATGTGTCCCAAGGATTGCAGGATAGTGGTTGCCGTTTCCGTTCAGTCGTCATTTGTTCGGTATCAATATTGTCCGAACGCGGCGTGTTTGATATCACTGTAGAGCAAGGACCTCTCACCTGCTGGTTTACCGCTGGAGTACGAGGATGTATCCAAATATTCTGAGACTCAGCATGTTCATGGGTCTCCGCGAAGGACAATGGACTCTGCTGGTCAGCTCTTGTCTCAGGTCAACCAACCATGTCAATTT
>JAAUXT010055213.1_pt1 | contig 19628 bp, 24 predicted proteins | sample 7278171 | NCBI WGS metagenome assembly JAAUXT01 (sample SAMN14350112, study PRJNA611818) | marine sediment metagenome | isolation source: surface marine sediment (1.8m) | place: French Polynesia: Moorea | collected 2018-08 | reverse complement strand
TGTACAAATCTCCGACTGTCCCACCCCCCCCCCCCCAAGACCCTTTTTCGAATTTTTTTTTTTTTTTTGAAATGATCAGTGAGGGTCACTGACCACTTATGAACAACGAACGTTTGTGTGACCACACGCTTTTTATGCGTAGCATTCTTGTTGTGAATATTCTCTCAGTAAAAGCCTTGTAATGAACCGTGTGAAGGAATGGTTGTTTTTGCAGAACAATAATTCCAACGGACCAGATGCGGGTGCTGAATTCAAGGAAGCTCCAGGTCCAACAGTGAGTAAACCACACGCTTTCGAGAAAAAGCTATCTGCCATTGTAGAATCGGGATTTGATTTGAAAGTCCAAAAATTTAGACCTTCCTTTCTTTTTGTCTGTTTTCAGAAAGCTGTGATACAAAAAGTACTGATTGCGATTCTGTGCCTTGCTGTCAATTTGCTGCTGACCCCACTGCTGCCGTCGGACCGCAATGCAGGTACCGCCTGGCATATCGAGCTTTATTGTCACAAATAACGTGATACTACATTTGGAGAAAGTGGCGTGAACATTTTCGGATAGACTCTACTGCTGAATCATCGATTGTGCTCTTCAACGAACTGGAAAGCAAAACAGCAGAAGTAAATCAATTCGATTCGTCTGCTTTCTCGTCACTTGCGTCAAAGTTGCCACGTCGGCTTTGGCGGAATTTGTGTGTGTCCTTCCCTTTCAACACAAGGTAGGTGGGTGGGTGCAACCAACCCCTCCAGGTAGATCTGTGGGTATAGCCCGTCCACATTTGTGTGGGTCCTTCCCCGAGACCGTCCCTGTTATCAGGTCTGCCCTGCTGCCCTTGCGACGCGCCTGTGTTCATAGCTGGGCTTTCTTGTTGTTGCAGAATTGTCTTTCATAGAATCGCATGGTTTCCTGTACAGAAACGTCTTCCTGGCAGGGTCTATGTTGTTGCTCAGATACAGATACTACTTCGCTTGGGTTATGGGTGAGCATTAAATTTTATTCATGACATGCAGGGTTTTTTCGGCAAACAACCAAGGGACTCAACCCTGAACGAGTCTTTCGCCGCATGTGCACACAATGTTCAATCCCTTTGTGTTGATATTCAGGTGAAGCGATTCAGAATGCAGCGGGTCTCGGACTGCACTACGTTGATGGAAAACCACAGTGGGACTTGACGTGCAACGTCAAGATTCACAAATTGGATGTGAGTCACAGTACCAGCTGCTCAAAGAAAGAAAACTGACTGACTACCAGTACTTTGTTTGGTTAGTAATCCCAAAAGTGCTGTTTGACAGAAACCAACGAGTTTCAAGGACATCGCGGACAACTGGAACATCACTGGCGCCAGGTGGCTGCGGCTCGCCGCCTACGAGAGGGGCGGAAAGTACAGGTGACGGAGCAAACTTCTCGTTTTGTGCTCTCAAGAAATGTCAACACAAACAGTTTGGTCATCTCGTAGATCTACTTATTACCTGTGAAGTGGCAAACAATCGCCGATGAATTTTTCTTGTCAGCCTTCTGGTCGCCCTGGCGAAGGTTCAGCCTCAGAAAGGAGACCTCGGATCAAGGTCCAACGAAACGAAAAAGAAAGGAGAGCAAGAAAAGACTGGAGCATCTGCTTGAATGTGACTTTGTTGACCGTTTCAGATTGGTTTTGACATTTCTGTTGAGTTCCCTGTGGCACGGAATAGAAGCTGGATACTTCATCGCTGCTGGAACTTCAGTGCTGGCCACGATGGCAGGAAGAAAAGTATGTCTGGACCTTGTGCATAGAGGGGGAGACTTTGCAGTTGGACGTGGCCTGGTTAGCCAAACCTGAGCAAATCCGCTGCATTTGACAATGAAAAGTTGAATGCAATCAAACTGAATTCTTCAGCGAAATAGGGAATGTGTTGTTGGTTGTAGATCAGAAAAGCGGTTCGACATTTCTTCGTTGACACCAAATGGAAGGCGGGGTACGATGTGGTGACAGGTGTGGGAGCATACTACGCTGTGGTCTATATCATTGCGAGTTTTCACTTACTCAAATGGGAACCGACCTATATGTTCTACAGGTACATGAAGTAATTGCAACCCTTTTCCACCAACAAATGTCTTTGCGAATGTGTGGTCTGCGACCTCTTCTCTTTTGTATTTTTCTGTCGCTTCCTTTGGGCCTCACCGCTTTTGCAATGTTGCAGCTGTTTTGGCTCGTTGGGCGGGGGAGGTAAACTTTGAAATGGCTGTGAGGTTCACCCTGACTCCAAGTGAGCTGTTGGCCGTAGAGGGTCACCGCATCCAACTAGTTTTTGGCGCACTATTTTGCCCTGAAATTTTGCTCTCAAGGAAGAGGTGTCTCTGATACAAGGACGTGCAATAACTTTAGTTTCAAAGGGACCAAGAGACAAGAGAATCAAGTGTTTGATTTGTTGCGTCGTGTACTTGGGAGAGACGTTTCCTGGATTCACACCTCAGTTTGACTCGGGGTGAAACTTGAGTGTGTATTCAGCTCAGAACTTCATGGTTCAGTTTGACAAAGGCCAGGGTGAACCTTGCTGCTCCTTGTGCTGGCAACACACATCGCGCTTCCAACACTCTGGCAACGACCAACTGTTCAAAGCTCTGGTTTCTTGTTTATGTTTTCAAATTTGGCACCACAGGCAAGCATTTCTACGAACAATCATAGTTTTTGTGCTGCCTCTGCAGATACTCGATGTACTTCTGGCTGCACATACTGCTGGTGCTGATCATCGCCATTCCGTTTCCGTCCAGGCTCTCTACAAACAAGCAAAAAAGGCGAAAATGACATGAAGTTCCTTCGCTTGGAAAGCATTTTTGAAAGTTTATCAGGAACACAGTGAAACAACAAAAATAGTCGCATTTCTGGAGAATATTTTGCATACCAAATGTTTTTTCCATTTGTGACCTCATCTTGTGTGGTGGACTACCAGATTTTCTCTGGTGTTCTTTGGATTTGCAGTGCGGTTTTCTTTGTGTTGTTGAAATGCCATCGCAATAAAGATCTTGAAAGTGTGAACAGAAGGCAACGGGTCTCTTTTCGTGTAGAAATCGTTCTTTCCCTCAGTGAGCAGTTTGAAACCGGGGAATTCGGAGTTCCTTGTCCTCAGAACTCTTCGATATCTCTGGGGAAAGCCTTGTCGTTCTGCATGTGCTGACTCAGACGCATCTTACCGGTGTTGTTCAGTCACGACAGCATTAGTGAACCGAAGCGAAGGTCAGTCGACCAAAGATGTGTTCAACATTTCCGCTCCGATTCACACACGGAATATGTACAGACTGTGCTGAATGTTTCTTCCTCTTCCACAGTCATTTGTGCACAAGCCAAGTACACAGCACATCCGCTTGCGCACGAATTGAGACATTTCTATCATGGACAACTCGTACTCTTGCTGGATTTGTGTGACATTGCTCCTTCTGTCTGCGGTAAGACCGTTGAACAAGATCTGTGTTCGATGTTTCGAAATCAGAGTTCCGATAGTTTCAGTGGTAAAACAATTTCACAAGGTGCAATGGAACTTTGACATTTCTCTGTTGCGTCATGCTGAATGTTTGTGGGGGATGTCAAAAAAGCGTGTTCTCATCCGTCCCGCTCGGAATTCTGGTCTTTTCGTGAATTGTGCCTGTCTCGACTGCGAAATGAGCGTTTTTGTTGTTTTCAATTGTGTGTTTTATTCATCGAGCTGTTTTGTGGGAGTTTATTTTTGGAAAGTTGGGCCATCCCAGATGCCTCGTCTTCTGAAGACAATTTCAGCAAGTGCACATGCATGCGGAAAGTGCATGCATGTTGAACGCAAAATAAAGGAGGCAAGAAATAACATCGAAACTCTCGCGAAACGAAGGCAGTCGAAAAGAGCAATTCTTACGCACGTTCACGAAAACAAACCGCACAAATCTTGGTGTGTTGGGAATGTACAGGCTGTTGACTTCGTGCACGATGCCCCACGGACAGAAAGGAACGTTACGAGTATGTGAACCGTGAATAACAGAGGCAAAAACTTGCAACATTGACTGAATGTTCACGTGGCACTTCCTTCCTGTTCCAGATTGGGCCTTCTTCTGCAGGAGAATCAAATAAATACTTCAAGATTGCCACTACAACCTCGTCAATTACGTTGTCATGGTCCGCTGATCAAGAACTTGGTACGTCCCTGAACTGACGTTGTTCTTCTCATGTGTGCATGCAAAGCGTGACCTGAATTTAGGATCGCTGAATTGTGTTGTCAACTGTGCGCTGCATGTGACAGGGAGTGCGGTGAGTGAGTGGAGGGTCGTCGTGGACGGGCGTCTGGTGCGCGTGCTTCCCGGCTCGCGGCTCACCCAGGACGGCCGGGAGCAGCTGCGCGACGTGGGCGACGGCGGCCGCCTCACGCCCGGTCAGCGGTACGCAGTGTCTGTCTCCTTCACGCGGCCAGGCGGTATCAACGAGACTGCTCTGGAGCAGGACGTCACTGTCAGTAAGTGCATGTCTGCAGAAACCAAATTTTGTTTTCAAACGTACACCTTGGTGTGCCAGCTGCATGGCGTGATAGAGAAGTTACACGTTCCGCCACACGGGAGTTTGCACGCACTTGATCGGGGAAATGTCTTGTTTGCAAATGAGCAGTTGGAGTTTTCGAACGTTTCAGATCCAAAGCCAGTTGTAAATTTCCACATGATCGTCCGCCAAGCCTCAGCCCAGGAGGATTTACTTGGAATGGTGTTTCTGGAGTGGTCACCTGCAAACGACTCTCTGCAAGGTACACTTTTTGTGCATTCTGGGTTGAGATAAATTGAAAGTCAAGTCAGAGCGAAGTCTTTCGAAGTCGGGTAGCAGGAAATAATTTGAGGTGTCCGATGTTTGTCCCTTCAGTTCTTCGAACAACACCATATTCCCTTGTTGGCCTCCGCACTCTCTCCAAGGTTGAAACTCAGTTGGCGGAAGCACAAGGGTCCATACCGGAACCAACCCTTTGAGGCTGCTGGCAGGCAGGCACCCAGACGCGTGGAGGCGTGTGGAAGGATCTCGAGCCTCTGGCTGCCGTTCAAACTGAAGACTGCTCCACGGTCTCTTTCAGACTCCTACAAGGTTCGCTACAGCAGCGTCATTGCTGAGCCGACTGGACAGTGGTCAAACTACGTGTACTCAGAAATCCCAAGCGTCACTCTGACAGGACTTGTGCCCGGGAATCGCTATCGCTTTCAAGTGAAAGCCTACAGTCACGGCACGTACAGTGAGGCGACAACCATCGAAGAATCGATCGGTAGGTTGCAACATGTGGCTTCACAAGACGGACTCTTTCATTCCCAGCCGCAGTCTGAATACCAATTGCCTGTTTGATCTTGTTGCGTGAGCAGGTCAATCAAAATTGTTTCCATGAGGACCAAAGTGTGAACTCGACCACAAGCACAAACAAAATGTCCATTGTCGTAAAATGAAGAACCTGGATTCGCGCATCCAATTCACGGTGACCACGGGTGACAACACAAACACCATCGTGAAGAAATCCTTCTATTATTTGTATTTCTTGTTACCCTCAGCGCCGGGTTTTCCCGCATTCGTGTGGGTGGATGAGAAGAAGTCAGGTCCGACGCACTTTACGCTGTACGCGAACGCGCCCAAGGGAATCGTGCGCGGTTGGACTATCTCCACCTTGAGAACAGGTAAGGTCATTCTGTCCGTGACGACACACACACCTGTCCGAAGTGGACCAAGTTCCAAGTCGGTTGGTGTCAAAATTTCGAAGATGCATGTTTTTGACTTCAGAATTTGCCGCTTTTCAACTGTTGCCTCAACTTGAAAATTCCCTGTTTTCATGATTGCAATGTTGTGCAGATCAGACTTGCTGTTGGAACGACAGCATTGGTGTTCACATGGAACTGGATTCTAACAACAATTATTTCACCACAATCTACGGAATGACTGTATCAGGCTACACGTACAGAATAAAGGTACAGTTAGCCAAAGTCCGCTGCACATCACCGGGCAGCTTTTGTTTGAAAATGAAGTTTGAGATACCTTGCCAAAAACATCATCTCACTTTCAGATCAAAGCGCTGGGAGCTCACCCCACCTTAAACACACACCCTAACGAGGGAGCTGAGAGAAATATCATGTACACATCAGGTGAATTTCTTTCATCCGCACTGTCTTGGCGAAGAACTGCTAAGAAAATACTTGTGTCCCTGTCATGCCTCGACTAAAGTTGATGACGCGTGGGTCTGCACACTGAACACTGCAAGGTCTGAGGTCTTCACAACACTCAAGAAATCGTCATTTGCTTTCAGAACCAACGGTCAACTCCCAAATGTCTCTGCTGGAGCCTCCCACAGGGTCAACGGTGAAGTTGCGCTACACTCAAACACGGACATTTTTCAGCTACTATCTGATAGAACTGGTTCTCGCAGGCGAAGGTAAGCTCTGACAAGGGTCAACAGAAAGTTTCAACCGTATTCCTTCAATTGTTGGTGGAACTGTGTCGATGTGTTTTCATCTTGCTCAGACTGCGCGAATGACGACTGTCCACACGTCAGAAAGCGCAGAGGCGACGACGACCGAGTCGTTGTCTTCACCAACCTGAAGCGAGCAACTCACTACGTCGCGCAGCTCTTCACTGTGGCCGAAAACGACAGAACCAGTCGCAACGCCGTCAGATTCAGTTTCCAAACAGGCAAGTCAAGGGTGCTTTGCAAAATGTGAAGCAGCCAAATTTCAACTTCAGATTGTGAAATCTGTCGTTCGCCAAAAAGTGACCAAAGCCATTCTTACATGCCTCTTGTGCAGCTGACGACGGGAACTCTGCAGATTCTTCCGGCAGCAGCAGCAACAGCCTCCTGCCCGTTGTCATTGTGCTCGCCGTTCTGCTCTTGCTTCTCGTGGCCGCCGCAGTTCTGTATTTTGTCATCAAAAGAAGGAAAGGAAAAACACCCAAGGACGAAAAGAAAAGTCTTCAGCTGGAAAGCGGACAACAAGGCGAAAGGCAACTTCCTTCAGCACCAAGCGCTGTCAAGTGAGTTTCTGGCACTTGAAGAGAGTTCTGGACCGAAGCGAATGACAGAATAAATGCATTTGTAGGCCCTGTGGTGTGGTACTGCGTCTTTGTAGATCTGTGTGCTGAGCAATGCGCAAAATTAGAGTTCTTCATGTTTCACATGCAGGTTTGTACAGCCGGTCCCACCATTGCCGAGCGCTCAGCGTCCAGCAGTTCTACCACTCGCGAACCGCGCGACGTCAGTGGAGAACGAGTACCTGGAGATCATGCCCGACTCCGGCAGCCCAGGCTACCTCAACCCCGTTCAGCGCAACATCTCCAGCGACTCCGACGATTACGCGAAGCCGTACCAAGTACTGAAGTCTCAGACTCAAAATCCTGTTGTGAATGAAATTCCAAAACTGGAAAACGCAAAAGAAGAAAGCCAAGAGGCGGACCTGTGAATTTCCAGGGAATATCTTCGTGCGAGGCAAACGCTCGAGAGTTGGTAGCAGTGCACAACATTGAAAATCCTGCTGAGGCAACGTGACGTGCGCGTGGGATTTCAAAATGGAATTTTAGTTTCTTCGAGCGTGACATAAAGTCAGCAGGCGTGCATGAAGCCAACACCGATCTAGTCATTCTTCAGCAGTTCCATGACAGTCACAACAGCTGCAGGTCCAGGGTTTGGCAGAAAGAGCAGTGACTCCTCACCAGTGCAATCATGCTTGAACAATCTTGTTGTCAGTTTTAGTGAAAATTATACATGTACCAACAATGACCAATTTGTTGTGTGAAGTTTTCTGTTGTTTTGGTTGAGCTTGCCGTTCATTTACAATGAGTAGTACGAGGTGATTTTGAGGTCATGCATGGACCACCTGCGTGGTACTTTTCACTTGAAGGTGTAAGTTTTGGGTCCTTCAAAAATTTTCAGTGCACAGCATGGGGAAAATTTCAGACAACTTTGAAGCTCCAAAAAGGATGGCAGATTTTTGCTTCAATGTGGGAGAAACCGGATCAGTCAGTGGAAGAAAGAAATTTCTGTCTCAATAATAATCTGCATGCATGAATTGTTGTCACTCGCACGACTGTGTTCCAATTGTGAAAACCGTGCATTTCATTGTGAAAGACACACCCGTATTTTGGATGCATCCCAACACTTGGCTCAAATTTGTTGGTGTCAAGATCAATTGATAAGAAATTCGTAGTCTACCTGCGTTCAGACACTCCTCTTCTTTTGATCCTCAATTTTGGAGCAAAAAGGCGCGTCATGTACGGAACGAAACGGTATTGAACCTGAACTCCCATGTGCACGAGACGAAGCCCCCAAACCCCGGCATTTTTGTTTCTTCTTGGTGACCAAAAAAAACAAAGAAAGTAATCAGTCCCTTTTTGTGTGTGATTATTTTCGCTTGCAAGTGTGACACCTGTGTGGAAGAAAACAGGCTTTGTTGCTCCGTGCGCGCATGCATTGCTGACAGAAAAGGCATAGCACAACTTTGGAGCTTTCGATATTGATAGATCAGGATCCCAACGGGAAGGAGAGAGCGATGCTGAAGGTCGAGCGGGTTGCTTTGACCTGTGAGTGCGACAAAGTCTGATCAATCGCAACCCCAGTATCAATCTCAAGTGAGTCTGAGCTGACTGGAGTCATACCTCTTGTGCGGCTACTGGGCGAACTTGACGGTGATATTTTTTTCGGGGCGGGGTTCAATGGTTCACTGGATGTGCACTGGGTGGTCCCCTCTGGCAATGTGTCCAAGTGGCCAAGTGACCAAGAAAATGTGCCAACGATGCTGATTGTCCCCTTTTTTATCCTTTTTTCAAGTTGAAGTTGCCCCTACCTTGTCTCCAAACTGTTCATGTTTTTTTGGTCTGAGGGTCCGACTGAGGTTGAGGATCAGACTGAGGCCAAGACTGAGGTCTGCCCACCACCCAGATTCTAGAATGAAATTGTGAGTTGTTGACCATCCAGCAAGCCTCGAAAACCTGGTCTGACCGAGCGAAAGAAACCTGCGTTTTGTCAAAATCTTTTCCTTGATTGTTCATGCACGACAGCAAGCACACAGGACTTCAGGCTTCACGTCTCCGTATGAGTCCCTGAGCCTGAACCACTGCAGCCAAACTCTGGGTTTCCAGAAACAGACAATGACAGATTTTCTTTGTCGATTCTGTGTTGTTGTTCACTCGGTTTGGTAGTGTGTACCCTTGGTTTCTGGTTCCCTCTTCGTATCTTCGGCACATGTCTCGATTCCAATGCATTGGCCAAGACAGGGTCTTTTGAGCCACTCAGTTCAATGGAAGGAACAACCACTGAACCCTCCGCCGCCTTGTCTTGTGTGTTTGTATTCTTGACTTTCATGTGATGAATCAGTTTGTTCAGCTTCTTGATTTCTTCCTGCAAGTTGCTGATGTGGATGTCTTTCAGTCTCAGATCTTTCATGAGCTTCTGAATGCGGGCTTTGTGCCGTTCTTTTGAGTTGTTCTCACAATACTCTTGTTCTGAGATCATTCTTTCCAATTCCACGGTTTGGTCCTTGAGGTCGCGTATGATGTTTTCTTGCGTCTTCTTCAATGTCCTGAGAAACCAGGGAAAAGCAAACTTGAGCGACAACAGGAATTGAATTCGGCTCGCTCAGGTAGACGTCAATAAAGTAGTGAAGCAAGACTGATCAATACACGGCGACAAACGACAAAGGCAGCTCTTGCTTCTGCAGAAACTTTCGCTTCAGGCCTGCATGATTCCGAACTTTTTTTTCGCACTACAGAAACTACACGACTTGAATAAAGCAGCTGTCGCAGGAAAAAAATGCAGAGGATCAATGAACCAAGGTTTAGCATGGCTCTGAACTTGTCCTTGGACAAAACGAACAGGCGAGGGAAACAGCAGACATGGGAAGCAAAAGTGTCCGGATGAACTCGGCCCCTTCCTGCTCGAGGACTGGGACCGATGGACAGCCGGCCAGTGTGTCATCTTGGAGGATTTTTCGGATGCAAGAGACAGGGCCACCAGGGTCCCATCTGGACCAACTGTAGCAAACTTCAACAATCTCGCTTGCAAGCTGAACGCGCCCAACACAAAATCTGACTGCGAGGTTCCATGTTTACCTGATATCTTCCGGCAGATTGCAGTCCTTTCCAACCAAACCAAGGGTCAGCAGAATCTCCCGTTTTTCTGTCTCCAAAAGGACACACTGAGTTTCCACCATTTGTAGCCGATGTAGAGTGTCAATGAGCTTGTCAAGCAGCAAACTGTCAAAATGGACACAACATATTGTTGCACTCATATAAATGCACACACACGTGTGTGCGTGTGTGTTAGGAAACAGAGAAACGTTCACTTCAATTCCAGAGGGCGGAAACTCACTTGGCCTTCTCTGGAAGACTGTCTGTCAGTTTCGCTTTTGTGTGTTCGTCATCAGAATTTCCAACTTCACTGCTGTCGGACGTCAAGCATGTCGTCATTCTGGCAATCAGTTCTGAAACAAGCGAGAGTGACAGCACAATTCCAAAATTCCTGTTGGAGCTTCGAAACGAAACGACAATACGTATATTCTGCTGCTTGTACCCGTCAGTTTTTCCTCTTCAATTGTTTGTTTTTCCGTCATCCGCGCAAGACCCTTGTTGTTTGCTGCATTGAACTGCATCTGAGTTTCCAAGTCTTTCTTGTGCTTTTTCTCGGTGTCATCTGCAAACACAGTAAATGTTGCTCACACACTAAAGTTGTTCTCACGTTCATGAGAAACGGTGTTGTTGAAGAATAAAGAGCGGGACACTTTGTGTTCAAGAATTGTGACCACAAAGTGACCAAAAATTCAAACATTTTATGCAAATGCTCAAAACCAATCCTTTCACGAGCGAAAAACAAGTTATTGAAGGGTCGCACGTTACCAAACACGAAACGTCAATGATGCTGTCTGCATCTTGGCCTTTTGGGAAAAGGTCCAAGAATCAGATACGATTTGGGCTTTGGCATTCTCAATCAAGAATCTGGGGTGCACGTGTGTCCGAGAATTCTTGGCTGTTGGACCAGCATCAATGAACATCAATGAATCGAGTTACACTCACTGAGGGACTGAGCAAGACGTTTCACTTCGTGGTCCTTGTCTTGACAGTGAGACCGTGCTTCTTGGAGTCCCTCTTGTAACGACGCAATCTGTTCGTTCTTTTCTGCCAGGTTCTTCTCGAATCGTGAACTTTGTTCCAGCTGGGCCATCCTCAGAGCAAGCAGCGTCTCAGTGTCTCGGTCCTTCTTCCATTTGTTGTAAACAATTTCTTCCTTTATCTACAAAATACACGCAAAGAAGTAAAGTTGTCGTCATCATCGTCATGTGCTAAAATTCAAATTTGAAGTTGTAGGGGGTTCCACCCCTTGACCAGATCCTGGGTTCGCCCCTGCGTGGTCTTGCCTTGTTTCTCATGTAGGACATCAATTCTCCTTTTTCCCTTTCCGACAAAGCAGCATCCAATCTCGGCAATCTTGCTTTTAGATGTTTCTTGTCGATTTCGACCTGATTTGGACATTTTCCTGTCATAGCTTCAACTGAAAAATGGATTTTGTGTGTGATCTTGGTTTTTCGTGCTCAAAGTGTGCGAGACAAAATTTTTCCGAAAAGATTGAAAGATTGCAAAGGGGAAGGTGCTCTTTCTGTTTGAACAAAATGATGATTGTCATTGCATTTTTGTGGAAAAAACATCAGAAACTAATCTTGTGCGTGTATGTGTGTGTGTGTGTGTGTGTGTGTGTGTGTGTGTGTGTGTGTGTGTCTGTGTGTGTGTGTGTGTGTGTGTGTGTCTGTCTGTCTGTCTGTCTGTCTGTCTGTCTGTCTGTATGTCAGACAAGTAAATTGAGGACGCGTTCAAATGCACGGGATAAACTTGCGTTCTTCTTGCAGAAATCCCGACAGAAAACCATGACCTGTCAAGAGCAAAGCCCTGGCAAATGGTTCAGCAAACCGTTCGCCTCTGATGCCCAGCATATCCACAAGCTTGTTGTTCTTGCCTTCAAGTGTTCCACAAGCCTGTTACCAAAGAAAAATCACACTTTTGGTCATTTGTGGAGAACATGTTTTCTCCAACATGTTTTCTGTGGTTCCCCAGACAACATTCTTCAACATGTCTGCAAAGTTTCCTGTGGAAAGTCATCTGCAGCAAAACATGCAGCCCATGCAAACCAGTGAAGCAGGTCAGTTGGCATTGAGAGGAATTCATCAAGTCTGAAGTCCACGCGAGGCCCGGTTTTTGACAGTTCAAGAGAAAACAACAAACCTGCACATCGCGAAGCATTGCGTCCGTCAAGATGTTCTTGGTCCTGAGAACATCAATCAGTTGTTGACATGGAACGATGTTCTTCACCAAAATAACTCTGATGTTCGCCAACATTTTTCTGAAAGCACTGACAGAATGCTTGTTGGTGTTTTCCATTTCGCTGTTTGGAGAACGTCACTCGACTCTTGCCTCATGCACGAGGGAAGGCACTCACTTCCCTCTAAGTTTGAAGTTACTATGAAACCAAACAACTCTGCGGTGTCTTTCCCTGAGAAATTTGCTATTAAATCACTTTGGTTCAGACGCGAAAGACTTGGATGCACACGATGTATCTTTACTGAGGGGCACCGCTGAGCGTTTGATTTCCGAATGTGTTCAATAAAGTTGACATGTTGCGGTTGAAAAAAGCAAGAAATAGGTCCATTCAGGCAGATATAGTTTTTGCATGGAGCTCAAAATTTGGGTGGCCCCAAGGCCGTCACCAGGGGGTCAGGGATCCGGCCTGCCCTGACTTCGGAAATTTGCCGCAGGTGCAAAATCTTTGTGTGTGTGTGTGTGTGTGTGTGTGTGTGTGTGTGTGTGTGTGTGTGTGTGTGTGTGTATTGTTTCTTCTGTTGTTTTTGGGGTGATTTGAGGAGGTCGAGGTCACTCAATTTTGAGCGACCGAAATTATGAGTGATAACTACATGTGGCATGTTGATTGGGTACTTCAGTGGTAACATTCGTTTCTTGATTTGCAAAATTTCTTCTTCATTGTTTGGCATATCAAAGTTCAGGATTGAAATTTAAGATTGTATGAAAGTCTTCAAACTGGTTGTTTGGGGTTCGTTTGTGTTTGATCACGGTGTAAGAATGTTAGATTTTTCATTTTTGTGAATTTCAGTTGTTTGTCACAGACAAGAGGCTCGCAGTGGTTTTTTGGAAGCTCGAGATAGTTCTTAATGACTTCATTGGGAATCCTCAAATCACCGCGATGTCCATGGATGTTACATTTTTGTCGAAGGTGCTGTTCAATTTGCTGATCCGGACCGCTGTTTCCGATAGGCAGCAATTGGTCTGGCAATTTGTCTGATTGAGATTGCTGTGGATCAATCTGGATCAGCCAAATCACGTTTTATTTGCACCAATCCGTGGTGAACCGAATCAGATTGCATCCAAGGTGGCCGTCCCCTTTTGAACAGACCACGGGGACCGTGTGCTTGAACTATCACACATGCAAAAACAGAATTGTGCATTGTTTGGTCCCCACTCTTGAATGGGCGACAGACACGAGCAAAGGAGCTTTTGCGTTTTGAGGGCAAACAGATTTGTCAGTGTTTTTCTCCTGCCTTTTCTTCTCCTGCGCTTCATCATTTCAATTTGAGTAAATATTGAGATAACACAACAACACAATTACAAAGCCGGATCCAAGGGGTCGCCTCCTGACCCGATGAACACACCCCGTCCCCCAAGCAAATGCGCATTGTTCCCATTCATGAACAGCTTTTTGTTTCCTGAATGCTGAGTGTTGAACATCAAGGCGTTTTTCTGCAACGCAGAAATGCAGAGCCCACACGTTGGTGATGATGTTCATCAGCCAGGAGGGAAAGTCCGCAATATTTCAGACATTCCACTCAGAACTCTGTGTGAATTGGTTGGGACCGAAACTGGGACGGTTTTTGAAACAGTGAGACTGTCATGCAATGGTTTTGAAGACAGAAGTGATGTTGCCTTCTTTCGGACATGAGTTATGAGGTGGATTCTGTTCCACAATGGAAGCTGCGGCAGGCGAGTGAGGAGTGGAAACGCGGCGCTCAGCGGGAACGTTTGCTTCGCGCATCTCACAGAGGACGCCACTTGTGAGTTCTCTGTTTCCTGTTGTGACTTCCTTTTCTGTGAGTACGAATTTTTTTCGATATTTGGCCAAAAGTATACATATAGACTGTCTGTTCGGTTTTGGTGGGAACTAAGAGAAGAGGTTCCATCGTAAGGACAATTTTGAGGCCTCTGTCGAGGGAGAACTGGGAAAAACATTGAGATTCGACGAGACAAATCCAACTCAAAACAAATTCCAAGTCAAGACCAAGAAGTGACATCGATGGATCCAAACATTCAGTGTCAAAAACTTCTATTGCAGGTCAAAAACCAGTCGGTCTCGATCTAGATCTGCCAGTAGCGAGACGACGATGGGAATTTTCACGTGCCACGTAGACTCTACATTCAGGAACACCTCGATAGTGTCTGGAATATGATACGGGAGTTTGTCCTGTGTATATGCAGATACGTAGCACATTACATCAAGATGGTGAAGATAGTCAGTCACAAACGTTTGCAGTATTATGACCCTCATTATGCAAAGGTATTTTCTTCTTGAGTGCAAAATCAGGAGACCCATCTTGTTCGCTTCTTTCTTGTGGTTGAATTCGAACGATAAAACTTGTATTGTAGGCCTGCATGACCGGGCTGTTTGGTGGGAGGTGGAAACGCTACCAACAGTCAAAGGATGACACTGGAAAGGTGATTCGGATGTTCTTTGGCTATTCGCCCAGCATCCCACCAGAAAAAGAATCTTTCTCAAAAGTTTACATTTGCTGTGCTTTTTTCTTTCAGTGGGACCTCTTCTGGTTCTCTTTGTTGTGCCTGGTTTTCTTCGCCATGAGCATGTGGCTGCACTTTTGGCTGATCGCATACAACGGTTACGACACATTCAACAGGTGAAGTTTGCATTTTGATTGGGCTTCATAGTTGCCACATTCGAGAAAAGTCTCTGCACATGAGACCAAAAATACTCAAAAATACCCTGACATGCCAACAACATATTCTTTCTTTTCAGATATATCATGACCATCACAGGATCATTTTTCAAATGGTACAACCTTGCCGTGATTCTTGCGAGTATTACCTTTGCTTATGTGGCTGTTTTAATGGTAAGTAGCAACCTCAGTGGAATTTCTGGAAAACACTCCTGCTGCATCTCGCCTCGTTTGCTTGAGACTCTGTTGTTGTTTAACGACATCAATGTTGATTTTCAGGTGCTAGGAGTGCTGCATTTGGCATGTGGTCAAGAACTGTACATACACTACATTCACAAGTCATTACTAGCTGTGATATTCATTGGGTCTTTCGCTGGTGTTTTTATCATCAGAAGTATGTGGTTCGATGGGTGGATTCTGTTCAGCATTTCTTTGCAAGTAAGTGTGGAGCAAACAGGGGTGTTCCCCCTCTCCGCCCGACGAAATTCTGATTTTTTGCTTTCGCACATTGTTCTTTTCGAAAAACCGAAAATGTAGAAGAAATTTCAGGTGAGCAACTTTCTCCGTTTTCAACTGAAAATGCAACCCTCGGTTTCTTTTTCGCACTTTTAGTACACGGGACCATTCCTTCAGGTGGCTGCTGTTGTTGTCATGACCATTATGTCCTGGTTCATTGCCAAAAACTGGATTTGGCTCGTAGGCAGAAGTGAGTCTCCCTCTCCAAATTGCCACGTCCCATTGCAAAATTGTTTCCCAGATGAAGCGTGACAGTCGTCATTTTCTTCGTTTTCAGCCAAACGGATCACGACACTGTGTGTGTTCATCGCCCTGATGTTGTGTTTGTATTTCTCACCACTGGCAATTCAGAAGAATTCGCCTTGTATTGCTGAGTTGCCTGTGCTGCCTCACAAACCTCTGGTGGTCGCCCACAGAGGGGCAGCTGCAGTAAGTTTCTAGTTGGTGGCAAGAGTTTCACGTCCGTGAGACGGTCGCCTGTTTGTGAATTGGTCATCGTTTCAAATAAAGCCAGTCAGTTGCAAGAAAGTATAGCTTTGATTTCCCGACACGTTCAATGTTTGCAGCTTGCACCTGAAAATACGTTGGTGTCATTCCAAAGAGCCGCGAAGTTTCACAACTTGCTGGCTTTCGAAACAGACATCACCATCAGGTATGCAGTCTTTGTCTGCTTCTTTTCCAAAAACAAACTGGTGTCTTGCTGTTTTGTCAATTGGCAGAGAATGTCAGGTCTTTTCAAACCGTCTTCCTTCGTTGTGAGTGCCTTTGAGTCCGTTTTCTTTCAGTTCTGACGGCGTGTTGTTCCTTTTGCACGACGAAACGTTTCGTCGCACAACTAATATTCGCGACGTATTCCCCAAGCGCGTCGACGAACCTGCGTACACATTCAACTTCTCAGACGTGCAGAAGCTCAATGCGGGCCAGTGGTTCCTGGATGTAAGTGCCCCTGCATTCGTTTTCGGAAACCAGCCGGTTTTGCGTGTGGCCGACAAGGTGAAATGTGGAAGGCTTGCAATCGCTTGAACTATTCTTTACTTTCTCACCAGACTGATCCCCACGGGACAGTTTCTCATCTAACAGAGGAGTGGAAGATGACCTACGCCAATCAGAGCATTCCGACATTTGCAGAGATGCTGCGGGTAATGACGGATCGTAGTTGTTGTTCTCATGGGTGATGATGGCGTCCAGTTGGACGCAACTTTTCTTGTTTCACACTCATTTTGTCCTGGTCGACATTTCAGATTGTCAAAGAATCCAACAAGTCCTTGACGTTCGACATGAACTTCCTGCTGTACGCACCCCCGGAAACTCCATTCTGGGACAACTTCACTGAGCTCGTGATGCGGGAAATCAAGGCGTCAGGTGTTGAGCTGCACAAGGTGCGCCACGCATGTTGGTTTGGTGTTCCATTGAAGGGTTTTGTGGTGCGGTGCAGTGTGTGCGAACTCATTTCTACAGTGCATTGCGCCCACACTTTGTTCAATTCATCACCTGCATACAGTTCACCAACACGAGTTTCGCGTTACAAACAAAGCTTGGACACTGGTATTGTCGGTGTGCTTCAGATCCTTTGGCTGCAAAGAAAATACAACGGGCATAGCGTTCCCGTCCCGGGGGGCGTCACGGTGTTGGAGCGCTACGCCATCAGCGTCGAGGAAATTCTGCGCAGAAACGCGAGCGGCGTCAACATTGACCTCACCCTGCAGCTCACAGCGGAACAGGCCCAGTATGTACCTGCCATCTCGAGTACTCTGCATCCAGACTTGGCTCCGTGAAGGTCTGGTGATCATGGGGGCGTCAAACAAATGTGATCTTTCTTCCGACAACAAGCCGCTCTTCGTGGCCAGCATCGTAAACGTGTGATCTCCCCCTTCAAATGTGGATGTTTCGTGTTCAGTGAATACAACGACAACAACTTGACAACGAACATCTACACGGTCAACTCCGACTGGCTTTACTCTCTCTACTGGTGCGCCGGGGTCCAATCCGTCACCTCAAACTGGGCGCACCAACTTCCCAACAAGTCCAAACCAGACTGGACCATGGTGAGTCCCGCTGAAACTTTCTCAACGGAATCTTCACGAGTCAGCTTGGAGAGTGTCTTTGTTTCCTCTGGTGTTCAGCAAGAAAGTCTGCGTGTTGTTTGGTGCTTCTCCCGGCAAGTTCAGTTCCATGGGAACAACATACGAGAAAGTGTCCCAACCTTCGGCCACGCCCTTTTGGCGCAACTACTGCGCCACGTCACTTTCGTCTTTGATGTGGTTCCATGGGAACAACTGATCAGACAGTCCTGTGCATAAAGATCTCAGAGCAGGTCGGAGAACAGGACAGTGGCTCCGTGCGTTCAGTCGATCAGTCGATCTTGAGTGAAGCAGCGTTGTTGACTGAAAGTCGTGTCGCTTGTTCCTCAGCACCCGGACGTCTACCTGGCTGTGTGGATCACGATGGACGTCATCTCTGCCATTCTCATCGTCGTCATCTTCTTCATTCAAAGGTGAGCTTAACTGTTTGATTGCACCACCTTGTTGGTGTCTGTTCTTGTGGGGTTGAAAGGAAGACGCATTGCAATGTCTCCCACAGATCGTTGCACCTCTTTTTCGTCTGTTTTGTTTTGTTGCATTGAGCCGTATTCATCATCCAAGTTGAAACGGATTCACACTGTATGATTTGGTCGTGCACTGTCGTGATCAGAAGGTCACATGTCAAATGCCACTTGGCTCTTTTTTTCCGAGGTTGATTCCAAGACCAACATGGCAGAAACTGTGCACTCGGTAAGGAAGGTGTTGACCCCTCAAGTTGAGGATATTGATCAAATTGTTTGAGGAAGGTATTTGCAAGCACATCGAGCTCTTTTCAACTGCCCGTGATTTGGGGTGGACGACCAATCAATACATTTCAAAGGTGTCGCTTTTGTGGGGGACTTCTGGAGATAGATCTGTTGTTTTGATCCGAAGTACCGCAAGACAGACCACCCCAAAACGATCCGTGTCGTCACCAAGCGCTTTTTCACCTCTTCATAAGTCCTGCCTGGTCATCGGACAATCAAACCTGGCCGACGTAGCGTCCAAGATAAGCCACTTTTTGTCGCAAGGCAAACTCGTGATCTTACGTGAGACAGAGTGAGGTGAACGTTGATGATTATGGCTTTCCCGTAGCATCAGTGTGTCGGTGCTGAATTTGACCAAAGAACGTTTTCAGGAAGGGTTGAAGTTCTCTGAGTTGACGCGTGTGTGGGAATGGTGCTTGTGCTTCTGATCAAACGCCCTGCAAATCCTTGATGGCTTCAAGCTCATTTTCTTTGAATGAGACTTTCTGGAGAGTTACATCGGCTACGTCTTTAGCGTGCGGCGAAGCTTTGCGGGTGAGACTTGCGGATGCGTTGTCAGACTTTTCAGTTGCTCAGTTCCCTCCTGCCATGTGTGTCGGTTTGTCTTCCTCCTCCCCTCCCACTCCAGCCTGTGTGTCAGACGGTCCAACGTTCAGAGTTCCCTCTCACCGTGAATGTCAGGCAGATGGCTTGACAGTCCTCTTCCGCCACCGTCCCAGTACCCGTGTCTTCTCTGCCAGTAGGAAAGGCACCGTGCATTTCGCATGCACGGAATTCTGATGTTTTGTCATGTCAGACTCCTGCCCCTCAACTCATTCCTCGAAAACCTGCAACCACAAAAGCTGGCATCAAAAGCTGACACCCTGTTCACACCAGTTCAACCAAATGTTCCGTGTAGACTCTACACGACGGAAAGGCTGCTGTCATTTTGGGTGCAGCACCCAGTTGTTTTGTGAAGGGACCCTTGCGAACAAAACCATTGAGCAGTCTTTGGACATTTCACGCACAATTTGCCCACGGTGTTCCCCCACGGATACGGAACCGGTGTAAACATGGCCTTAGAATTCTGTGCAATACGAAGACTGTCGACATGTGGAATGCTGTTATGATTATCAGCCGCGAAGCGAGATGATTGTGTTTCTGGTGGGAATGTTCGGTTTGTCAAGATGTGTCTATGTATCCTTACTGGTTTGAAACCAGTAAATGGTGGGGAGGGGGTGTAGACCAGTAAACAGTAAAATCTAATGTGCATTTACTTGATACTGTTTACTGGTTTGAAACCAGTAAATGGGGGGTGGGTGTGGGGGGGGGGTGGAAGACAACAAAAAAGAAAAATATTATTTGAAT
>JAAUXT010016973.1_pt1 | contig 19636 bp, 22 predicted proteins | sample 7278171 | NCBI WGS metagenome assembly JAAUXT01 (sample SAMN14350112, study PRJNA611818) | marine sediment metagenome | isolation source: surface marine sediment (1.8m) | place: French Polynesia: Moorea | collected 2018-08 | reverse complement strand
GCTGAAGCTGATTCGAGATGTAGACAATTCTCTTTCTTTCGATGAAAAAACCTGAAAAATATGAACAATAAACGTAAAGTGTGCACCAAGTAACGGGCCCTAATACTACTAGTGTGGAGAGGGTGTTCCTGCGTCTCAGGCCCAGTTCAGTGCTGAGTCTTTGGTGCTCCTGATGTCGCTTCCGAAGCACCAAAGGCTCAGGACTGAACTGAGACTGGGAAGCAGAAACAGGTGGAGGTCACACATCGCAGTGTGGAGCCGCGTCGCTTGCCTGGTTCTCGAGCAGCGTCCTCGTGCAGTCGGGCTGAGCGCGCTTGTTGCGGGCGCGACGCCTCCGGAGCAGCAGCACGGCCCCGTACCCGGCGAGCAGCAGCAGCCCGAGCGAGCAGATGGCCAGCACCGCCACCGCGCAGTTCCCGTAGCTGAGGTCCGAGAAAACGTCCGGGTTATTCACAGAGAGACAGGACAGAGGGACAGAGACCCAGCGACTAAAATCCAGAGACAGAGATGAAAGCATGGACAGAGAGGCAAAGAGACAGTGAGACAGGGACAGAGAGGCAGAAACTTGGAAACAGACAAAAACGCACAGAAAGAGAGGTAAAGAGAGAAAGACAAAGAGACAGTGAGAATGAACGACGATATGCGTGAAAATGCCAAACTTGTCGCGCTGCATGAAATCATCTTTGTGTTTGCAATTCGATAATCTGTTCGTTTCTCACTCACATGTCGTTCTTGTATCCGAACGCCGCCAGCGTGACGGCGCTGAAGATGGCGCCGGCGGCGCAGAGAGGCACGGTGAGCGCCAACTCGCGGCGCTGCGACCAGTCCGCCCAGCGACACCGCTTCGGCATCGTGCGCGGCGAGCGGGACTCACGTCTCGTCAACTGAAACTACGGAAACAGGATATCAGCTCTGCAGAGCAGAGATCCAGAGTCACTGAACTTTCTACAGTAGACATTGTTTTCACCAACTCAACTCGCATGTGTGTGGATCTCCATGTAAACTCACACCCGTACTAATTCCCACGTGCGTTTGATCGACAATAGTTTTGTCACACACGAACTTGATGTCTCTTGTCGTACTTGGCTCTCGAGCTTTGCCAGTTGTTTTTTCACTGCTGGACATAAGGAACAGACCTGTGCAGTATCAGAGTTCCTGAAAGTCATTGCCCATCAACATTGGAGCCGTTCTTTGTTTCTTGTCTCGCACAAGGACAGTTTCTTGCGGGGGGTCTCTTTTTGGATGTGACCGCATTTTCGACAGATCCTCGTCACGCCATCACATTTGAACTAGAGATGCGTCCCATTTTCTCGGCAGCTAGAGACACGTTATTTTTGTGCACAGGTGAAGACTTTGAAGTCCTACAAACGCCCACGTACGTCATTCCAAAGGGAGCTGTGTCATTACACGTACGAGGGAGTCTTCGGTTTCACAGACATGCTCGACGTTACCTGAAGAAATCTGAGTCGGCAGCTTCTCAGACAGTCGAAACAGGTAACGCGTGCACGCACACATGCACCCACACACACGCACGTCACCCACCCGCAAACATGAGGTGCAAGACAGGTGTCTCAAAATTTGGACAATGGAGCTCACAATCTCATTCTGGTTTCTGTCGCATCCCCTGATTTTGTGGATCTTGTGTGTGCAGTCTTTTCCTGCCCTTCTCAAAAAGGTTGCTGAAAAAAACCCTGCTTTACTTCGTGAACATCTTTTGATGCTTGTTCGGCAGGTCGATTTCTTCCGACACTTGTCATCTGGTGTTTCCTGACACGAGCCTTGTGCGGATGTCTCGTTGACTGGCAAAAGAAGGAACGAGACTAGGAACGAGACACCTGACAGCTCGTGGCAAAGACATTCAGGTTGCCACAGGGCTCTTCTATTTTTATTTCAGTTCCATTTGCGTCAGCTGACTGCAGTGCGCGCGTCACGTCGCCGTCCCGGAGGGAGGAGCCCGGCGGACCCGCGCAGCGCGGGATCAATGCACTTGTTGCTCTGTGTCCCTCGCACCCAGACAATTGCCCCCGATTGAACGCGTCAATAAGATCGATTGCGGCCCCATTCTCTCTCCTTTGATCTCTGTTGTTCGTGGAGGCTGATGATCCAGATGTCGCTGTCGATGGAGCAATGTCTGCGCGTGCGTGTTTGATTGAAATGCTGCTAAGTGCGAACCCAGATTTCAAATTGACCTTTTTGGCATTCCACAGAAAGATTTCACGCAAACGTTTGAGGCGGCACAACCCGTCAGCCAAGGTCCCAGAACTTTGGCACCAGCTCAGAGGTCATGCTCCTGCTTCTGCGTCAAATTTTGTTTCGGTGGCACCTGTGTGCAAGTGTGAGCCACTAAATTTGGCACGCGTAGAGCCCACTGGTAGATCTACGTGATGCCTGATTGAGCAGGTCGGTGCCGATCAACGCTGTGCACAACACAGCGCGCTTTCCTCCTGTCACGCCCCGTGACGCACACCTTCACTTGCGCTGGGTTCACACCAACTCAAATACGCAATTCTCTCTGTGTGAATCAGATTGTGACAGATTGAATGCAATATTTACCTTGTGCGTTGTATGGTGGTTGGCTCGGCTCGACTGGTGCTATTCTGTGGCGGCTGCAGCGGCTGCGCGTCGTGGCGTCGCACCGATCGATAGGGGCGGTGCGCCGTGAAACCTGGAGCCGCGCGGAGGCACACGTGAGCGCGAACATGTGCGACGCCTACACAGGTCACACCGTCTGTCCCCGTGTCAAGCTTCCAGAGGAAAACCACAGTTGATTGTGACCTTGATGAAATGCGTCTCGAAACTCAAAAGTGGTTCTGTGGAAGTCTCCTCACTGAGACCAAACACCCCCTTTCTGTGAATCTTGTCTGACCAAGTGTGCCATTTGCGTTGGACGGCCGTGTTTTTTCGAGTGTGTAACTTGGTCTGTGCAGCAAAAGGCGTTTGAGTGGTTTGGACGCGTCCCCGTAGAACGGAGAAAAGCTGCATGTGGTGGGTGATGCGCGCCCATGAAATGGGCGTCTCCTCCGAAGCAGTTCTCACAGTGTCTCCCTGATGCCGAGTTCCCTGAATAGACACATCCGCTGCCGCAGATAAACGGATGCTCGGGCGAGACGACCTTTGATCCAACTTTTACGCACTGTTCAAAGACGGGCAACGCCAAATTTAACTTTCAAAATGGCAGACTTGCCAGTGCACAAGCGCAAATATGTTGAGCTGTTTCCACCAACTCGTTTACGAGTACGTGTGTTACAAATACAAACACATCACAACTTGCGTGTTTTGGCCTGTATCTTTGGACGAGTTGCGTGCAGCTGGACACCCTTCCGTTGGAAGCTGATGTCCAGACGAAACTGCACATGCAGGCGTCTTGTCTTGTGCCAGATTCCTTCGCTGTGACGCTTCGTTGGCTGTCGCGACGAGGAGCGACACGAGCGCACTGCAACTCTGCACTGCATCAGGTTTGTTGAGGGGAAATGGTCAAGCGATCCCTGAAGTTGGTCTGCCAGACTCAATTGAAGAAAATTTCAATCACCATGGAGTTTATGAACTTGAAGTTCGCAATGCTTTAAAAATTAAGCTTAAGAGGTGATTCAGCAAGTGGTGCCGAGTTGCATCGCAACTGCGCTGAATGGGTCAGTCCATCACAGCGTGACTTGAGGTGTGGTTCCAGAATAAAAAACACACAAGGACAAGCAAGAAATGTTTCTCGTGTTTTTTCGTTCAGTTTCTGACGGAGATGGGAGCACGAGCAGCGCTGCAGAACTGGGTGCGAGGCCTCGACACTGCGCGCTTCTTCGACGCATCTGCCTGCGTGTAACGTACAAACGTACGTGTAACCAACAGCTTGATGATTTTCAAAATATTTTTCATTCACAAGGCAACTTGTACAACAACTCTTGATGTCTCCAATGACGGCGGCATGCAGCGATCTGTGAACGCATGGTCGCAGCTGGATTCAACGAAACAAGATCCAGACTCACAAATTGCACCGATGGACGTTGGGCACACGAGACAATCCGACTGAAAACACCGACGGCTAATGTAAAAGCTCTTGTAACTTCCGAAGAGCAATTCGATTGCTGCAGCAACAGAGAAGCCTCGCCTCCTGTAAAAAATGCCAGCAACAACAAGTTTGGCGTCTGGCTTCGCGACTCCCATTTCAAACTCTATCCTCGGACTCTGGCAGGACATTGTTCAGTCCACAAGAGTCTGCCACTTTCGATGTGTTTGTGCACTCCCGGGAATGCCTCTCCCTTCACATAACAAGAGGGGACATGAACGTGCGACTCACTCCCACCGGGCCAAGCCAAACCCTCTTCTACGCGCTGGTGCATCAGCTTGATTGATGCACCGACACAATTTTCAACAACGGTGAGGATTTCTCAGGTGGTACCTCCGTAATTCTATTGATTCCACATCCAAAACCTGATGCTTGTGTGCATTGGGGTCCACTCGGGTGGTGACTCGTGTCCATCGTACCAGCCGTGCATCATAGCAAATGTACAGGAGGTTCTTCCACTTCCTGGTGGTCATGGATCTGACAGCACACCTCTTCTGGGCTGACGTCCTCAACTGCTCATCATGTCACGAGTTGATTGGACCAATGCAAGAGGGTTGTGTTGTTGCCATCTGGTCTTGGCTGTGAGGTCACCCACCCCTGATACCTTGTTGGGAAATGTGCAACATCATACTGAGTGAACGAAGCTGCCATAAGGCGGTCTTAGTCTGCCTTCTGTGAAGGTGAGTCCTGCAGAAAAACCAGTAATTTTGGAGGGAAGACCCATCTGGAACAAAGTCAAGAGAGTGGAAGTGAGTCATTCAATGACCCCACTCAGTCAGAAATGCAGAAAGCTAAATATCCATGACCCCTCTTGACCCTTCACAACGACTCTTGTCGTGGTCCAACAGCTCTCAGTCAGAATTGGGATCAATCGCATGACTGAGATCTCAAGTTGCTACAGTCGATGTGCTCCGTACAATTCAGTTGGGAGAATCAACACATTTTCAGGATTTGTGACATGACAGTGATTTTGATGTTGTCTGGTTTGCGGAAAGTTGCACGAATTTTGCTGGCTGTAATTGCCACGGGACACCAAGGACACATAGTGGCTCCGATCATTCACTCCCAAGACTCACGCTTCGAACCACAGCTTCACACAGTGAACTCCATGTGGTTCTCAGTCAGCCGGCACCCGTTCTTCTGCGGGTGCCAGGGATTCTCGTTTCTGATTGGCCACTGCGCCTCCGCGCGGTCAGTCCGGCTGCGCGTCGCGTACCGCGCAGGCGTCACCGCCCCCTGGTGCCGGGGCCCCTCGGCCCCTTCCCGCTGCATGGCGGTGTAGTAAGACGGGGGAGACGTTCTGGACGCCGCTGCACGCCCCTTGAAACCCTTGGCAGCGGCGGCGCTGTGGCAGTTGGCGTGGAGCGGACCGACCCCGTCGGAGGCGGCGGCGTCGGGTCGGTGGGTGTCCGTCACCTGGACGTAGCTGCAGGTGACGCCGCTGCAGCCGCGCGAAGAGGCCTCGGAGAGCGGCGCGGCGTGCGCGTCGTACTGCGCCGTGTACGTCACCGTGTCGGTGTCGGCGCGGGGACACGCGTCGTCAAGGTAATCCTGCAAACAGCGTGGAGCGTGTTTTCACATCTGGGTTTGTGGGAAGGTCCCGAGATGAGGACCATGAATCTGAGTGTTTTGGATGCTTTTGGAGAACAGATGTTTTTCATCAGTTGTTGCCATGAAACTCGTTTCGTTGACTGCACTTTCCAAACCGAGAGACTTCTTTGGTGTGCGACTTGAGAAATGTTCAGGAAGAATGTTTCTGTCTTCAGAGTTTCCCTGCTGGCCACGGGGTGACGACGAAGTGTGCGCAAATGGCGGACCTTTGCGCGAAATTATTGAACATGAATGAAACCATTCTCCAAGTTGAAAAGCTCAAAGGACTTTCACTTGGAACTTTTTTTACAGAAGAACCCCCCCCCCCCGAGAAACCTGTGTGACTTCAGGCCGTATCACTGCATCAAGCTCGTGTGTTCGTTCCGAGGCTCCCAGGGGCAGCATCAACACTGGCCGCGTCGCCGCCGTTTACTCTACCTGTTGGTTGAGAGGCCCCGTGTTTCCGGAGCGGCTCAGGCGCGACGCGGCGGCGCCCTGGGCCTCGCTGCGCCGCAGCTGGTAGCAGCAGTAGGTGAGGCCGACGAGCAGCCCGCACGAGCACACGCCCAGCAGCGTCACGACGAAGTAACCGAACCTGCAACACACGGCGCGCTCTGATCAGGGCGTCGGGTCAGACGTGATGGGTCGTGACGCGAACCGGCCTCCCGAGCGTCGAGTTTCACCCGGACAAATAAACCTTTCGTTTCTGATCTCTTGACGTTGATGTGAAGTGACTCGTGCGACGCCGGGGCATCACGAGCGCGACTTTCTGTCCAAGAGACTATTAATTGCAGAGTAGATTCAGACCAAATGACCATTGAGTCCATTTGAGTGGGACTGGCTAATTGAGGGATCGTTGCGCCGTCTCGAGTCGAGGCTCCGCCGCCTGATAAGCTTCACGTGACCGATAACCTGCCGACCGGGAACCCATTCGTCTCACCGGCGGGGCGGACCTGCTGCAGTCGTTTCCCGATCCATGGAGACGGAAAGCGTTGTTCGGAGCGAACAAACTTTGTGCACGGTGTGTGAACAATTCAGGTCAATGGGGACAGTTGCGTCACAGTAAAGACCAACAGCGAAACAGGGAGGGTTTCTCTTTGCAATCACGCTAAAAAAACGGTCGCCCTCACTTCCAAACTGTTGAATGCTGTTCAGGGTTCCCGCAGAACGTGAGAGCGAGTTTACCTTGAACAGTTGCAACAGCACTGCAGGAGAAAGGCTCCTTTTTCTGTTGCAGACAAAGCACCAGCAGAAGCCCCCCGCAGCAGTCGAATTTCAAAATATGTCCTCACAAAGCACACCAGTCGTATGTCTTGGGTTCCAAAGCGCGTCTTGAAATCTGAAGTATTCTTGCCTCGCCTGAAGTGACAGCTTTGTGTTTACACGGAAGAAACGCGGCTTTGGAAGATTCTATCTGAATTGAATGAAATCTTCGCCACATGCAGGGGGCTTGTCGTCCTGTGTCCTGACATTTGATGTCCCATTGACCTGCTGTCAAGACACTTGAACATGTTTATGTTCGATAATGCAACACGTTTTCTGCGCAGGACCAAAAGGAAAATACATGAAAGTATTTTGGCCTTTCTGTACCCATTCGTAAAAGTTATCGGAGGCTTCCCCACAAAAACCGGGCTCCATGCTTCCCTCGAACGGCAAAGTTTGCGAGAACGTGGCGAAAACATGTACGAGGGTTGTACCACAATTTCCCGATCATCGCAAATTACTCGATCTGTGTTTTTTTCAACTTTTGTACAGATCCACACTGTGAAAGTTTCTTTTTCTGTCATGATCTCTGTTCATGCATTGACGATGATGGAAAAACTTCCGTACAACAGGAGAAAACACAGGTCCAGCGGCCAATTTTGTGTTTTTCCCTTGTATCTGTTCACAGACGCACGCGCACTTCTGCTTCTCCTTTCCTTCTCATCACTCTTGGACTTGACAGAAACGAGCTTTGTGCAGATGACCTGTCATCCTCGATGTCATCCTTGATGTCATCTGTTTCTTTTCTCGAGTAGCGAGTTCAACGTTTTGTTCCCATCCGTCAGCGCAGCAGACCCCGGGGCCCTGTGCGCCACTCCGAACTGGTCCCCTTGACCTGCTTTGTGGGGTCCCTATGGCAGTGGTCCTCGACATGCACATCTGATACAGCCGGAGAACATCCCAAGGATAGATTCTGACGTCAACCAGATTTACGGGGCGAGAGGGACACGGCCTCTCTGACCCCTGAAGAAAGGAAGGAAAGACCTGACAATTTTATCACCGACACAAATTTGTTCACTTTGTACATGTCAAGTTTTCGTGTTTTGAAATTTGCCCCCCACCCCCCGGTGTGAGCTCCGTCAACCGCAATCATGGATCCACTTGGTGAGCAAGAGAATGAGAGCTGGGTTTGCTCCCCTGGGAATTTCTGTGCCTTTCCCCGTCATAGAGCAAGAATATCAGACCCACTTTGGTTCAGATCAACATTCGACCTCATCTGCGCAAGTTGTCCACTGGAGGAACTGCGTTTCAAAACTTGTACCCAGTCGAGAAATGTCCCTGTTCACTCAACCACCAGATCAAATCGTTGTGTTTGGCGCTCGAACTCACGGGGATTTCTGGAAGCCGAAGATTTTGATGGTGATTCCGGCGAAGATGATGCCCGAGAGGAGGAGCGTGACGACCCCGATGATGAGGTTCCGCTTCCGGTCGTCCAGCTTGTCCTCGTCCCCCGCGCGCGGCATCGCGACGCCGCCCGAGTCGCACCTGAAACAACAACGCGCCGTGATGCGAGAAACAATCACGATGAGACAAAGGCGGACAAGGTCAAGAAACGACAGAGACTCTCCACGACAAGGAACAACAATATGCTTCCAGTGAATGAGACATTCGGCCGCCTCACTGAGTGTGCGCGCGCAGCAAAAGGTCTTTTTCAGCACACGCGTTTGTGCATCAGAAAAAATATTTGGTGCCACAGGTTCAAAAGATCGCAGCATCACCTTCGCCTCTGTCGCAGACCAAATCCACGTGATTTCCTCAGTTTTCCTGTCATTGCTGCTTCATTCAAGTTTTGTATTGAAACTACATGACTTTCCTCCGCAGACCATTCCGCGTATTGAGGAAGCGTTGTGGGATGATCTGCGCTGCTGTCAATGATCAAAGCAACGGAAGCTTCAAATCCTCCCGGATTCTCATCACCAGCCTTGTGCGGAAATGCTCGGTCGCTTTCATCCAGGCTTCCCGTACATGCTGTTTTTTTCCTACCGATGAAAGGCGACTCGGCATGAATGGCTGTCTCTCGCTGACTGAGCCCCGAGGGCTGCTGAGAATGGAAGACACCGGAGAGTGGTGAACTGCGTGACATGCTGTTTGTTTGAAGCGAGTTGAGTGGCACGAGGGGACAACACCACAGCTATTCGTTTTCCAGTCACAAAGTTGTGGCTAAGTTCAGTCGTGATCTGTCAAATCAAACTGTTGATTGTTCCTGCAAGCGAAGTGTGCATCATTTTTGGGAGAACAGGCATTTACGAACTGAGGTTCCAACATGGAGGACAGAGGAGGTGGCCTTGAAGCAGCACAACCAGATCAGGCAGAGAACAAACAGAACACGACAGGAGGGCCCAGACCTTAGTCAGCTGTTTTGGCTGTGGTCTGCTTGACTGTCGTCAGAGGCAAACGAGGACGATGTACGTATCACGGCTTTGGTGATGTCGAATAGCCTTCCTCTGGTGTTATGATTTGTTGGGGGAAAATTGTTGAGATGAGCTTCTCTGCAACGGTGTCCTCGACCAAGAAAAAAAGTCCAGTGAGCGAGAGTTTGACAGTTGGTTTGCCTGTCCCTGAACAGGTAGTCCGTCCCTTCGGAGTCAGAACTGTGCACATGTGGAAATGTGAACATGCGAACAAATGCGGACAGGCTTCCATTCAAAGACTTGCATTTCGCACTTTTGGAGCACCAAGATGTACATGCATGTATCCAGTCGACAGGTTGCTACAATGTACCATTTTCTATTCACTCTCTCTGGCTGAAGCGAAATTTACGGACTCCTATCTGCATGCTGCATTTGCAAAACTCCAAGGAAGACACCAATTCGCTCAGCCATAAATCTTCACATGAAGGAAGCTGCCCAGTGCCGAAAGGCAACACCCATCGCGGCGATCTCTGGCGAGGCCCGCTCGTAACTCGGGGCATAAACAACATGTCGGGAGGAGCAGGGCGATCAAGTGCGGGGCGACACAGGGCGGCCTGGGCGTCTCAGCCCGGCTCAGCGCGACACAGCGCCCCGTGAGCCGGTCCCGTCAGCTGGTTGACATGGACGTCACATTTCAGCTCGACATAAAAGGCGTCAACACCGTCTGTATTCCCCCGGTGAGGATCAGGGATTGAAGACGCACGCTCAAGTCTTGACCGCTCGCCGTCCCTGGCGTCACACCGAGTAGGAGGGATCATCGCTGGGCGTCTGGAATCTCGTGATTACATACTTGACGTCGCGGTTTCTGGACACGGCGCTACTGGTGGTCGCGGTGCGGAGCCTTCGCGATGGCGACTCGGAGACCGCGCGCCCAGCTCCCCGTGAACAACCACTTCCCATCATTGATTCAGTCGGAACTAATTTCCCACCGTCGCTCTCGCCAAGTGGTTCAGTCTCTCAGTCTCCTGAGCGACATTCTCCGATGTAATTACAAGTCAGGCATGTTTGTGAATTACATGTTTGCCACTGGCGGTGTCAAACTACTTTCTTTTCTTGCTCTTAATTGAGGAAATTCGAGGACTCCAGCGACATGCGGTGTCCGACCAAATTTCACCGAGATACTCCGCAAAGATCAATCTGTTCCGATGAGCAGCAATGAGAGCTGAGAGCTTGTTTTTGTTGTTGACCTCGGAAGAACGCAGCGATCGCACCTCTCAGGAAAGCAGAGCCTCAGTGCTTCACGCCAAGAGCGAGACTCCCTTGATCTGCGGAGTCGGAGAGATTGTTCTTGAAAATAATGTTCACGTTCGGTGTCAGCCTCACGCGTGACGGACGAACTGAGTTCTCGTTCTCGCGTGGCATTTCGCACGCTCCGTGCGGGGCTGGCGACTTCGCACATTTTCACTGATAAAGCAATGGTGCGGAAGCGCTCGGTGATTTGTCACACGTGGGTCAGCGCGGCGCCCGCGCCGAGCCCAGATTAAGCAGCGCGATCAATCCCTGCGCTTCCGCCAAACACGGACCACCAGATGGATCCAGCAGATACTCGTACTTCGCTCGCGGCAATCACGCCCTGACAGATCAACCAGACTTGCGTGCTTTATGTGTCATGAAAGGCTCAGAGCAAAACGCAACATCATAACCGCGGCCTGGTGGTGTAGACTTAGGTTGTTCCGCTGCAAGTTGCCGCAGAACAAGTCGAGAACAGCGGCAGCTGTCACTTTCCTGCTGCTTGACTGACCAATGCAGCAGTCAGCCTTGTGAACAGGGGCCCTGGTCAGCGGGACGGAGCCCGGCTCTCGTGTCTGTTTCATCCAGAGACATCGCAGTCGGTATCTTGTGGGAGCCTGATTTAATAACGACTCCTGATGGAGCTAAGGGCAGAAACACGACAAATTTTCATCAGCCTGTCATGCTTCGCGGGCCCTGGATGTGGTCGCGTCCCCGCTGTCCGGCGCCTGGCCGCTGACGTCCCTCTCCTCCAACACTGCTTGCTTTACCGCTGGCTGAGAAAGCATAACAACTGCGACTTGTTTTGGCTGGAATCACACGAGGAGGGCTCTCGTCGTTCGGCGCATGACCCGGTCTTTGTACATCCATCCCTGGGATTTGCGAGGATTGGCAGATTGTCTGAGTTGGCATTTGATGTCAAGCTGCACGCGTGATGCACAGGACAGACCATCCGTCCAAGAGCCCCACATGAATTTCTGTGTCGTTTGCTTCAAGTGGAGGAAAAGCAACAGATTGTTGCCAATCAAGCAGTTCTCATTTTCGACAAGGCGGAACATTTGTGTTTTGGGCTGTGTTGATGAAGGACTCAACACGGGAGACGTTGTGCTCACGGTGTCAGGTTTGCTTTGTGAAAATGAAGAATACATCGCCTGGTGTCGCGGCCTGTGGAGTCCCAGGCGGAGAGGAGGGCGCATTCTCCGACACATCAACAGCACTTAGACCCCGACATTGTTATCTTCTGTTTGCGCAGCTTGTCGCGCTGAAGAAACGGAGACGCGCATTCAGAGCACACGACTCCGCGAGCCGAGCGCCTCGTGTTGCCTCGGGCAGGGCCCCACCGGCAACAGAGCTTCTCTGCTGTCTACGTGAAAACGCAGATTCGGATAACTTGACATTTTCTCTTCTTATGCAAAGGCAGATTTAAGTTTCGGGAGCATGATGTTCTTGTGCGTTCGACGTTGCTTTTCCTGGGAACTTTCCTCATGTCCAGCGCATCAAGAAAAGCACTGTCCTCGGGCAAGCCACAGCATGTCACACGTGACCCTCGTATCATTCTCCCCCCAAATTGAACTGTTTCCAAAAGGGTCCCCTTTTTCCATATTTGGGGGCGGCGGCAGCTCGGTATGTGGCGTCACGGAGCGCGGGTCTTTACGAGCTGTTTGTATCAGTTTGCGTCAGATTGCCCGGACAGCTGATTGTAACGGATGCATCGCGCGGGGTCGGCCGCCGCTTATCACTCACTTCGCGCTCCATGAATATGTTGCGATCGCTGGTCCCGGGTGAGGATCTCTCTCTCTTTCCCGCTGAATCGCTCACCAATCACCGGACCTCACAAGAGGAAACCGCTGGATTCCTCCCAACACTTCTTCTGTGGAGAGATTTTGGACGAGTTCTCGAGGTTTGGGCTGCGCTCAGCACACACGCTCTGTGGGCTCGCCTCCTCCGCTCTCAAATCGAATCCGAGCCCCGAGAGCATCCGAGTCGCTCCAGGGAACGTCTGGTTGGAAGTCGGTTACAAAGTTTCCAAGTTAATTTTGGTATCGTCGAGAGGCATTCTGAAATTGGCTGCGTGAAGCCAACACGCAGCGGTGGAGGGGGCCTGGCGTGTTACCAACTTGCGACGCGAACAGAAGGTGCCTTTTCTCTTGCGGGTGATCTGTTTCCAGGCCTTAGCTTGACTTGGCACCTTCAAGATCTTCACAAAGTGTCTCCAAAATGACGTATTTTCTTTCTTTGCAGCTCTAAGAAACACGTGAATTCTTTTTGCCCTCACTGACAGCTGCCCACATTGCAGCCCAATCAGGAAGGAGAGACAACAACAAGGGGCAATGAGCAAACCAGGAAGAAGCGAGTGGGACCTGAGGCTCGGTGCGCAAAGGTTGTGCTTCCTGGATGACATGTTGCCGCAGTTGAGATGACAGCTTCCTTGTGTCTCCGATGCACCTCAAAGCAATTGTTGTGCGTCCCCTGCAGCAGAAGAGCGTTTCTCTCTGTCCCCTCCAGACGCGTGGGCCTGAGCTCGGGACGAGACAGCAGCAGCTGGCGGAGCGTGCTCGCCTCGCGTCACTCTCCCACCAGAAATTGCAGGCAGCATCGCGGTATTATGGCTGTTGTTCTTTTCAATTAGTGATCACGAATAAAGAGCGGACGATTGTCGTCTGTATGAGAGAGAACGTGTTGCACTGGATGATCGAGCTGCACTTGTCAGGCACATTCGCACGAAACGTTCGGCTTTGAAGGACTTGTGTTCTGTTTGGTACCTCAGATACACAGAAACGTAGAAGTCGACCACGCAGTAAATAAAACACAAAATCTTGATATACACAGACTGGGACTGGGCGCGTTGCAGGAGAAGGGCGTGTGGGTGTGAATGCAGCCGGAGAGATTATTTGACTAATTCAAGAGGCTTTGCCGTTGTTCGGAAACTGATGCTGTCTCAAGCAGAAGCAGATCTTTGTAGAGTTCTGGCAAATTCACCAACAAAAGCCAAAGTACGAGTTTCCTGTTGTCAAATGAAAGAGTATGAACATTTAAATGTTTTTCTTCCGTGATTGCAATGGAGAGAGTTTTCTGTCTGTGTGACACCCATTTGCCTCACTGTGACAGCTGACAGCTTCTTTCTGCGAAGTTTCAAAAATATTTGAGCCACATGATACTGTTGTGCTGCATTTGGGAAATGAATTCAAACACGTTTTGCAGCAGCACGTGCAAGGTTGCCAAAAACGCTGAAGCCGGAAGTCTTGCCAATGAGAGATTTCAAAAACGAAAAACAATTCTTGAAACGTTGAAAGCTTTCTTTCGAAAGTATTCAGTCTGATGAATGCATTTTCACGTCTGCAATGCAAAATATTTGCAAAACCAAACAGAATGTATGAGCCTCCCTTACGAACACCACAGAACAGGACAGTGAAAACACGCTGCACCCTGTGACAACCCTGTCGTGGCTCAGTGTTCACCAACCTACCAAACGACACACAGGTCCCGAGATGACCCAGTCACCAGATTGGGCACAACACCCAAGCACAAAGCCAGAGACTTGACCCCGCGCGGCCATGACCAAAGTCATGCAGTGTAACGAAACAGATGTGTCTCTGGACGGCTGGACTCACCTGCACCGCCTCACGAAGACTGCGCCAAGTCGGGAGCGACGACCCCTCACACGGAGGCGAACACCACTCCTCGAGAAGAGACTCCTGTGTGCTCCATATGAACACGTTCCTGCTGAACGATTATCCCCTGGAAAAGCGCAGTGCAGCACTGCGAGAAATCCGCAACTTCCGAGGTTTTATTCTCCAGAAGCAAGATGCCAAAAGCAACCATGGAAGTGTCGCCAAACGCGCACGAATCACTGGTGTAAGAATGGGAGGAAGTTTGAGGCTAAGCTTCCAATGTGTTGTGAAAGAGAGTCTCGCCGGTGCTGAAGCGCCCGTGTGAATGTGTGCATACGGCGACAGCTTCGTCGAACGAACCTGCACACACGAAATGCGAGCGTTTGAACCGCTTTAGAAAAGCAATCTTGGCGCTTTTCATTTGTTTGTGTGGCGGAGTGACGTCGCCGACAGCTGTCCGGACGGATGCAGGTGCAGGACATGGTCTGCAGGACGTGGTCTGCAGGGTCCTGCTGCATGCACCACCCGACAACTGCAGCTCGAGTGCGTCAAACTTCCGCCTGTGTGAACGGTGATGCTGGTGTCGGTCCACTTCACGTTCGTGTGTGGTGTGTGCCACAACGCGCGCAAGGGACATTGGCTCTCTTGATTCCTCTGGCCTGACTTGCTTGTGTTGGGAATGTTCTTGGGTCTGTGGTGAAATTCAGCCCCTAAATTACACTGAACAGCTGGATTGTTGCACCGAGACGTACTCGTGGCTCAGTGCGCACACCAGACAAGGGAGGACGTCGCTTTTGTTTTCGTTTTGTGAGTTTGGAGTTGTGTTTTCTGAGTGTGAGGTGATCAGAGCGCGTTGTGGCTCCGGCGCCTCCGCACGAGCCAGATGCTGCCTGATCTGTATCTGGCCTTCTGCACTTGCGCTCCTGCTCCTGTGATCAGAAGAGCAAATGTCCTCTGAGAAATCAAACTGGAATTAAGAGCGTTCAATAAACACACACAGTGTGTCCTGCAGTCGAAGTCAAAATGGAAATAGTCCCGACAGGGCCATGTCAGTTCGACTTGAGGTGTCTCTACTGTCTAATCGAGAAAGATCGCCCTGCAGGGAAACGTAGATCTAGTCCACATTCAGGTCTATTTGCGTACGTTTCCTTTCCACGACAAAACTTTGGAACATTGGTTCGCTTTTGATTTTCTGACAGTCACAGCCCATTCAATTTTACTCTTCAGAAAACACGCACTGAGCAGCACAAAGCAATGCATTTCAACGAAGCCAGAGACCAAGAGGTCTCGGTTGATGTTCGCTTTTCGTCATGGTGTCGTCTCGTCTATGCTCGCTTGGGAGCGATGTACGCTCGTACTCAAGATTCAGCTTGGCTCCCAAAGTTTTCCAAAGTGCGCAAAAAAAAGCAAAAACAGCAAGTTTGGGCAAAGTTATGGAACCTCAATTTGTGTCACTCCCTGGTTGCGGATATTAAACTCAATGGTGTCAGACTCGCCCATCCATCATGGTACAGTCTGCAGAACCGTGACAACCAGAGAGGTACTCACGAAAGCTGTGCGCGCCGTTCGAAACCTCCGCTGAAACTTTTGAATAAATTTGCTCCGAGCTGAACGAAAATCCTCGAGGAATTAATCCGGGGTTAAAAAGGTTTAGAAATTGCTTTGCGAGTTGAGTTGCGGTTGCGGCTGGTTGCAGTGGTATGGAACTGTGTGCGGGGATCAATAAGAGAGCGGGAAACAGATGTCAGACCCACCTCGCTCTCCGGACACGAGTTGGGGAGAGACCAGCAAGTCTCAGAACGCTCTTCTCTTGCAGTTGTGGTGCTGTATCAGAGTGACGGGTCATTTTTCAGCTCCCGCAGTCTTGTACAACAATCGTTCTGAAGTAGGCCCAGGTTGCTCTTTCTGTGCTGGTTGCAGTTTTCTGAACACCTGGGCTGCGCATATGTTTCTCCGTTGTGCAGTTAAATGTAAGTAACATTTGCACAAAACGCTTCATTTTGTGGTCTTGTCACTCACGGCTGGAAATTTGTGAGTGAAGTAAATTTCGCACTCCAAAAAAAGCTCCATGGAGCTCACGGTGATTTGAGCATTTCAGTTGCTTTGATTTCAGTTGCTCTGATTTCAGTTGCTCTTTTATCAAAATTCTTCCCATATTACTGAACATCCACAACTTGGGAACTCATTTGGCACACACCCAAATGAAATAGAATTGACAAAATAAAACTTTTTGACATTGTTTCACATCAATATCCACATATTTACCAAAAGAATTGCCCAATATCCATTTTTATATTTTCCAACAAAAAAGACTTTTCCACCCTACCTTTGACCCCACCCAAAAAGCTTCAATAAAATTCCTAAAAATAAAAAAATTAAATGCAACCTCTCAAACCCCCTACAATATACTACATTTTATCAAAAAAACTTCTTTCACCATGAAAATATATACTTTCTGAGACACAGACCCATTTCTATATTTACACCCCATATTTTCTGTACTTTCAAATTTTAACTTTTGACCAAAAGAACCCAAAAATCTAAACTTCCCAAAATCCTTCCTGGTACATTATCCCCAACCCAAAATTGAACCAAAGAAGCCCCAAAGATCCAAAACTGATCCTCATCTTGACCATGAAACAGGTGTACACAAGATCTACTTTTGGTAGACACTGCCTGAAGGTGCTTTGACTTCAGTTGCTACCATTTCGGTCACTTTTTCAAAAAGCACCCTTAAATGGTGTAACCTCCTCAAATTACCTAAAAAATGTTGTGTAACATTCTTCACCGTTTGTTGTGACCACAGAAAAATGTCTGTGCGTTCTGTCGCTTGAAATGGACGAGCAAAAATGTCAGAAATACATGCAAGACACACGCACCGTGCAGCGTTGCACTGAGGCTCTTGGCGCGCTCCTTGGTTTCGCTGTTGGTGGGTGGAGCACATGACCGCAGCCCGCCCGGCCCGCCCACCCCACCCTTCCCGCCCCCGCCCTACCCGCCCCCGCCCCGCCCCGCCCCCGCCCAACCGTGAGTTCTGCAGGGAGCAGACTGCAGTATCGCGCCCGAGGGGCCTGGCAAACACAGCGGGAAAAACTCCCAATTAACTCGCACTTTGAACACTTTCTTCATTACATCCTCAATTTCTTCATTTCGGTTGCCATGGAGAACGTTCCAGAATTTAATCAGAAGGAGGAGATGGAATTTTGCAAGGACTCCATTGAGAAGGGACGCATTTGAAGATAACAGCCATTCGGGCTCGTTGTCTGTGGCTCCAGTTGCACGGGTCTCGGGACTGTTCCACTTCATGATTTAGGTCACTGGTGCCAGAATGACAGACTGGAGTCCTCAAGCCATGCTTTTTTCACGCGAGCAGCATCGAATCTCTCTCATTTCCTCTCTCTTTCTGTCTCTCTTGATATCCCTCCCTGTTCTCTCAGTGTCACTCTGTCCCTATCTCTCTCCCTGCCTTGTCCCTCTTTTTCTCCCTCTCACCCAATCTCTCTCTCTCTCTCTCTCTCTCTCTCTCTCTCTCTCTCTCTCACTCCCTCCATACCTCTCGCAACAGCTCAAACCAACTTGGCAACAAGGTGATCACCAGAGCGGCTGGTGGGCTCCACACTGTCCGAGAAGCTTGAACATCGGTTGATTTGAGATGAAATGTTGCCGACTCGGCTGTCGGCTGGTGGGACTCGTTCTCAAGAACTTGGACAATCTTTTGACGCTGATTTTGGTTCTCTTTTCTCCAGCCTGTGAAACAGACCAGCCGGTGGTAAATGGCCCTCGGGCGCATGGCGCTCGTTGGCTTTTGTGCAAACCTGGAGTGTGTCGAGGTCCCGCGTCCCGCGTCCCGGCCGACTCCTAGACGGAATCACTGCCGTGTTTCCTGCTTCCCAAGCTGTCAATTATTATCACACAAATCTGGATGGATACGCATTGCAAATGCCTTCATTTCTCCGTCACAGTTGCTGATGCCCAGAATGTTTCTTCGCTTTATCTTTCCCTGTGCCGCATCAGAGCGACGGATGATCTTTGCCGCAACAACTTGATGGCGTGTTGATGCATAAAACGTGGCAGCACTTGAGGAATGATTGTCTGTGGCTGCAGGAAGCTCCAGCTTTCGTCAGAAGTGAAGGTTCGGCGCCGGTCAGGCCGTTTGTCTTTTTGATATCTCATTTACTCTTGTGCTGCGTCGGATTCCGAGTTTCTCCACAAATTTGTTTGTTCTGAAGTAAGTCAGCAGAAGTTATCGAAGGTGTACCTGAAGATCGGCAGTCGTGGAATCGACCGTCTCGCGAGTCGGAACACTGTGTAATATGTACACAGGTACTGAGGCACGCGGGGACGAAGCTCAAAATAGGGTACGAAACTCACTGTTCCGAGCCAAAAATGCTCAGTGTTATTCCGAGCAAAGTATGAGTTTCGTACATATTTTTGAGTTTCGTTCGCAAATTCCTCAGTATCATTCTGAGCCGAAAATGGTAAATTGAGGACTGAAGCATTTCTGGGCATTTCTGGATTTACCCAGGTTCCAAACAGTGACTACAAGTCACAAACCCACACAGGCAGACAGACGAACACACACACGCACACATGGCACGTGCATACAAATAAATCCAAATCAACCTTCCTTTGTGGTACCATAAAAAAGCAGATTTCTTTCAGACCGTGTGCAGCTGAAGAGCTGGGCAGAAAGTCTGAACTTTGGCAGAACTGAGAACTACACCGGAAGATCGTATTTCAACCCAGCCGAGCGTCCTGCGTTCAGAGGCCATGAGGTATTGATGCCATATTGGGACATGTTTATCGAATGACCCCCACGAGACGCATGTTTCATACGGGAATCTGACAGTGATACGACGAATCTCGTCTCTCTGTGTTTGAACACAGCCCATGAAGATGCAGTTCTGCCGGATTCTGCAAACACAAGTGAAGTCCCATATCCCGGAGACGTGAACATCCGAAAACAATGCAGTTTGTAGAAACGACACCCTCAAGGAAAACTTGTGGACTTCACCCGAAGTGAAAGGGCGGTGCTCATTTTGCGCAGTTCTCTCAAAGCTACAGAAGCAGTGGTGAGAACAGCAGCTGTGTGGATGCGATGTGGACTCGGTCCTGGGCAGGATGCGGACGACTCCGAAATACAGCTTCAGCAGCAGTGCGTGGGGAAGAACCGATCTCACACTTTGAATCGCAACTTTTTCGCTTCAAACAAAACCCCATTGAAATGGAAATTCACCCGTGTGATGCAAAGACAAAGTCAGCTGGATTTGTAAACGAGTGGTGCGGTTTTGGCCGTTCTGTGCGACTGTGTCTTCACGAAGGACAGGAACAGGTGCGCGCGGAGCGAAGAGACGAGTCGGACGCATAGCTCACAGATGAGGGTCGCTATTGTGTATTACTTTGAATATCTGGGTCATGTGCTGAGCAAGTAGCGACCCTCATCTGTGAGCTATGTTGGATAACTCCCTCACACT
>JAAUXT010115559.1_pt1 | contig 19639 bp, 21 predicted proteins | sample 7278171 | NCBI WGS metagenome assembly JAAUXT01 (sample SAMN14350112, study PRJNA611818) | marine sediment metagenome | isolation source: surface marine sediment (1.8m) | place: French Polynesia: Moorea | collected 2018-08 | reverse complement strand
GTGTGTGTGCGTGTGTGATTCAGTTTTCACCGAAAGATCATTCAAGACTCAGTTTGACACAAAGACACGTCTGTGGAAATTAACTCCCCATTGAGCGCCAGCGCCAAATGGCCTTTTCCTCGAGCAGCAGCTGCTGCGCACTCTGAACTGACTCAAAGCTGTCACCGGAAATTTGTTTGAGGAAACAAAACAAATCTTCCAAAGAGAATTACGTTTGACAAAAAGGTGCAAAAAGCGTTGTTGAGGCGGCTGTTCACCGGGATTTGTGTTTTCTGCGACAGCTTTTTCTCGTTATCTCTCGCAAGGTGAATTACGGAAATCAATTTTGTGAAACCTTTCTACTGCGCTGGAGAAATAATACTGTTGGTGCGTCTGGGGTTTGTGCTGCTGACTCCAAAGGACGGAGAGGTCGGAAACCTCACAAGTTTGATGGACTTGAATTTCGCTTCTCTCCGGCCGTGTCAGGAGTAGGTGGGAGTTCCGGGCTCCCTCCACACGTCCCGCCTCCGGACGAGGTGTGGAGAATTTCCCGTTAGTCAGGGAAACACCTCGAGCTCCTGAATTATTGACGGGCGTCTCACCTGGTTCCCGGGTCTGGTTCCCGGTCTGGTGTCACTTCGTTCAGAAAGAAAATGAACAAACAGGAGGCACCTTCAGGATCAATTTTTCAAGATGTTCATCTGAGGGGGGAACTTGTCTGTTTGTCAAGCAGAAGAAGTCCGGCAAGACTTTCAGGCTCTATCTGCAGACGACAGTCAGAAGTTATTATTTTTGTTCAAAATGTTTACCTCCGTTCACTCAACACATCAAACGGAAAGGCAGTCCTCGTGAACTGTAAAACAAGCAGCCTCGCCCCTGTACGAGCGAATGTGTGCAGGTGCGGATCCAGGATTTGAGCCAACGTGTTTCTTTGTGACAAATATTTGCGACATTGGTGCAAAAGGAGGGCAGAGATACATGCACATGTTGTATTTTCCAGTGTCAGGTTGGTTGGGCACTCTTGAATCCACTTTTGATGTGATTGTAGGGGAAATGGAAATGGTTGACGGTCTGGCGATTCGAGAGTGGGACTGGTTCGGGCCTTTGACCTGCACCCCACTCGTCAAGCTGTCAAAAGATTTGTGTTGATTTTGCACGGCTCCGTGTAAATTGAGAATGTTTTGGTGATTCCTCTCCGGTGAGTGAGGTGAAAGAGCGAGGCATCCGCTGTCCTCAAAGGAGGACAAAGTCAGGTTTTCTCTGTGCTGTGCGGTCAGTATTCCTGAGGTGTTACTTCACGCGTTGGGCCCCAGATCCAATTACGTCCGGGACAAGAAAGGAACGCTCCCTACGCCTGCCCGACTCAAACCAAATTAGGGTCCAGGAACATGGAGCCTCGTTGTATCCTGCTCCTCTGTCACAAAACCATTTGAAAAGGCCATTCTGGACACGTGTCATATTGTCACATTGTGAGGCGGACAAGCTGACGGAAATCGCGCCCTGGAACTGGGCACGTCAACCGTGCGACCAAGCGACGCCTGGCCATTGAGGTCTGGCATGCTTGCAGGGCTGTGTCCAGATTGGCTGTGAGATGACAGGTTGAGTTTGATCATGAACGCCATCGCGATGGGAGACATTCCACTCAATTCACAACCTCGAACTACATTCTGTGCCTGTGCTATAGTATACTAGCAAATTGAATGAATATTCCTTTTGCAGCTGACGAGAATTTCAAAGCACCGTTGCCACCACGCCCATTTTCTTTACAGATTCAGGAGAGACTAACAAGGTAAATCTGAGGCAACGTTCCGTTTGTCAATTCTCACACACCACGCTGCCAAAGGCGAAAGGAGCAGGAATAAAACAAACCTAATTCCGGCCAAACTCTGAGTAAACTCCAGATGGACTGCCCCCCCTCCCGACATGAAACTCCATGCAGACCTGAACGGAGGGGGGTTGGAGCTTTTTTGTCTTGTTCATCAGAAACCTGCGTGTCCGCAAAGAATCGCAAAGCAAGTTTTGTCAGGTGAAAGACGGACCGAGGTGAAAAGCAGATGATCCAACAAAGGAGAACCCAACAGCCACGATGTGCGTGTGTATTCTGTGTCTTCATTCGTGACAAACAGGAGGGATTAATCTGATCCCGAGGAACAGGCAGCGAGACTCAAAACCCCACACAAAGCGTGAGCTCCATCATCTCCAAATGGATTTCAATCTGGAATTTCATCCGCCCTTCACAGATGAGGAGCGACTGTCGACAAAATTTCACTGCAAAATGTCAGCAAGAAGTAAAGATTGAAGGAGGACACAGGTAAGCTGACAGCTTCAAGTATCTTGTTGAGGTGGCTTCCTTGTTGGTGGGCAGAGCGCCTCCCTGCCTCCGTCCCTGCCTCCCTGCCTCAGACAGCAATAGACATGTGGAGGAGAATTGACTGAGGAGATGGATTGTCTCCTGAAGCGTGATTTGTCAGTCGATACATTTTTGTGTAGTGCGCATCAGCCTCGGTACACCTGAGGGGACGAAGGAAGACACTCGTCGTCATTTCATTCGCGGCGCGGCGGCGCGACGGCGCTGCGGTGGGGGTGGGATCGGGTGAGGGAGAGGTGGTGGTGCGGGCGCCCGGGCCTGAGATCGAAGGGAAGGGGTTGGGGCGGCCCTGGGATCAAGGGAAGGAGCAGTGGCGGGCTGGAATGGTGGGGGAGCGACACTGCGGGAGGCCGAGGATCAGGGGTGCCGCAATGACCGGAGGAGCAAAATAAGGAGACACCCCTTTTTTGACACAGGCGTTTGGCCAATTCAGGTGGGAGGCTGAAATAGCCAGACAATGTCTCCCCATTTCAGTTTGGGGGTGAAATAGCCAAGCACCATGGTCTTGTGCACTCAGACATTGTTCACCCCATATCTGGCCATTTCAAGTCAACTGAAATGGCCAGACACCCACGCCTCCTTATTTGGGGTGTTTGGCCATTTCCTTACACTGGGCCCAGGATCGGGGGGAAGTCGGAGGCGTCCGCGGTTGCGGGCCTGGGATCGGGGGAATCGCATTTCACAGCTCATCCATCCACCTTTTGGCTCCAGCCCCTGCAGGCAGAGCTCTCTCGATCTACCGCGGCTTTGTACGAAGCGCAAGGTAAACAGTGCGGAGAGCCACGCTCTGCGCTGACGAGATCAATGCTTCTTAACGGCGTTGTTCCCAGGCGGCGGGCGGTGCGGGCGGTTCCTTCAGGTGGCTTTTGAGGCCCTGCTAATGAGGACCGCAAAGCGGGGCTCAGGTGTCTCAGGGATCCGGGGCCTAATCCACTCCTCAACAGCCAGAGTCAAGTCTACTCAGCGCTGATTCGCGTTGTTCCTCCCATTTTGACTCCAGGATTAAAGTTGCGGGAGTCCTGAGCGGTGTCGGCAGGGAGCCACTGCTGCAGTGAGTCTTGATCAAGGTCTCAACAAACTGCAGACGTGCACGCCAACCCCAGATCAGTCACGCGTTCACCGGGCTCGGAAGGAACCACGCAGCGCAGTGTGAAGATCGTGGACATTGGGGGGGGGGGGTTCAGCACGCCTTAAATTTCACATGTGCGTGTCCCAATTGCCAGGGCAATGACACAGATATCTGACCAGGTTTTCCAAACCTTCTGTGAGAGTCAATGACAAATGACCAAATGGTAACTGTGTCACTGATCTGGCAATTGGAGCACGTCAGAAAAGGAGTGGACGTATTTGCCAAACCTCCGTATTTTCCTCCTGTTTGTCTTGGCCTCACGATGAGGTTGTGGACTGTAGAAACAGAAAAGCCTTTCAAGGAACTTCAAACCCCCTTCAATCCCCTTCAGTGTCAGGTGTCATTCATCCGCGGATCAGAAGAACGTGACAATACAGCGAAATCGAGTGGCCCCATCACGATACATAACCTCATATTCGGAATAGGCTTCCGCCTCAGGCCCACTGGGTCTCGTATAATCATCTCAGCCTGGGTTTCGTTCGGCCTTAAAGTCAAGGACAGCGCTTGCAAAGAGATCTGCCTCGACGACTATGAAATGGCGAAAGCCAGAAGGCAAAAGCAACGACCCTGAATAATGTACAGACGCATTCAGTTTGTGAATACATAAAGCTGGATGTCTATGTTGAGACGAGCTGTAAATGTTCAGATGCTGTGGTGATGATTTTCCGGCCTCTGTCCAAGAAGCAATGAAATGAGTGTCACAGTATCACAGTAAAACGCATTGTTCTGTGGCTATTTTTGAGCCCGAACCGAAGGACATTTTGCTCGTCAACAGCCACACTGACATTCAAGAAAATGTTCGTGTTTGGGGATGAAAAATGATCTGTTGGGGCGAGAGCCTTTTGTCAGCCCACGTGGTGATGTCGGGAGGTTAAAAGCTGCTCATGTCACGTGGCCTTCTGAGAAAAGTGCCGAGTCTATGGAGCTCTCCTCACTCGCTTTGTTTCACCGATGTCAGATTGAAAGAGTCTTCGATTTCACGACGAGATCAGACTGCAGTCTTGAGGTCTGACACTCAAACCTTGTGGAATACATGCATGCTTCAGTGCTTTCTTGCAAACATCATTGTCCAGGATCACGCTCTGTCTTCCATCATCGTCGCGACCTTCCGGGGACGAAGTTCCGAGAATTTGAATATCCGTGCCAAGTCTTCTCGACACGTTGGATGGATGACAGCAAGATGTTCTCAGAGTTCACCAGATCAACCTTTGATCTTTCAAAGATAATGGATAAATGCTCTTTCATGGAAAAAGCACTTGCCAACTCTCATCAAGTGCGCGCCCCCAGAAGACATCTGCCCTTTCGCAAAAATTGGCCTGCAGCACTGGCCTTGTGTTGTGCTGTGTTGGAAGAAGATTTCTCGCTGCGCATCCAGGGTTCATGAGTTTAGACTGCAGCATCTGCGCGAACAACTCGTGATGATTTGTGCGTTATGAATGTTTGCACAGTGTGTGAGTGACTGGAGGGTGTTTTGCACTGCAGATTGAATGACAAAATATACACCCCGTACATTTTGAAAAAAAAAAAGAATTGTTAATCCAACAATTGTTGTGAAGGAAATCAGGTGTGCGCACCTGGCGACTTTTGCTCAGGTGCAACGCACCGTTATGAAAGTTTTGAAACATGAAAATACATCTACAGGACGATGTATAGAAGTGAGCCGCTTTGTCAGAGCAGTTTGCACGGAGTAAATGTTGGCTTCATCTTTTTGTGTGCTTGGAGTTCTGAGAACCAGACCCACCTTGCGCACTTGTAGTGGTCATCGCTTGAACAACAGCAACTTTATTTGGCAGCAGGAATCTTGCCCCTGACACACCAAGTCCCATCAGGCGGCCCTGGCTTATTGGAACCAAACCACGTGGATCCGGGAGTAGCGTTCTCACCGGACTCCATTACAAATATTAACTGCGGAGCGTGCGTGTTTCTGCTTGCCCCGGGAGATGTTGCTTTCCAGGGCCTCGGTGGAGCGGGTCTTGGGAATCCGGATGGATCTTGTGTATCAACTGTCACGGAACATGGGTCTGCATTTCTTGTTCCGATGTGACGAAATGACCAAACCAATTGAGGAGGCCTGGGTGTCTGGCCATTTCAAGTCCCACTGAAATGGCCAAACACTCACCAAGGCTTTGAGTGACATTTTTATGGGGGTGTCTGGCCATTACGGTCAGACCTGAACTTGGAGACACAGGTGTTTGTCTATTTCAGATCCAACCTGCAGGGGCCAGACACCTGTGTCTGGGTATCCTGTGCCCCCGCCCCCTATTTTGTTGCACCGGACTGAGACGCGGTAGATGTTGTGGAACAGAACTGTAGTTTCCTGGGTGAGATGACGACGTCCGTTCTTTTGCTTCAACTAAGCCTCGGGCGTGGCTGTGATACAGAAGCCTCTGTCCGCTCCTCGTGGGATCTGACCATTTAGGCCGCGTTCTCCAAACATCAGACAGCGGGGTCCCTCCAGATACCGCGTCTTCGGGGTCATATCCAATGAACCAAAGCACAAGCAAATGCACTTCTTTGCTGTGATCTTGCGCAGTCCTTCTCTCAACTGCGACATTTCAGGTCAGAACAAGACGTCTGGCCTTGTCAGAGGCCATTTTTGGCCGGACAAACAGGATACCTGTTGATGCACTCACAGCAAATTGAGTTCGGGTGATGTTTTGTCGGAGGCACAAGGTGGTTTCAGCTGTGTGCATTTCCACTGCAGCTTGTCCCAAATAGACCTGCGCTTGTTCCAAGCCTCAGGTTTGTCCAAACTTTCACCATGTTTGCGCGAGAAACCAGGACACCCCAGTGTCTGGCACCCCAGTGTCTGGTCAGTGTAAATCATTGGGATCATTTGGCACCTGTCACTCAGAGCCTTGACTGATTGTACTCAGAGATGTGACCTGGGGTCTGACCATTTCAGCCGACACTCTAAAATGACCAGACCCCGGGCCTTGAAAATGCCGGGTCTCCTCATTTCATTCCACCGGCCCCTGTACGCTTTTCGTCTGAAAAACAAATTCTCCTTTCTTGTTCGAATGCACTGGCTGTTCTACGCAAATGGAATGCATCCTGTTTTGAGCCACAATGATTTATGTTGCCAAATTTCACTGAGTGCACGCAGCTCTCGGGATCCGTAAGCTGACACGGCATCAGTGCGCACTCACGGGGGATGGTCGTGGGGACTGGACAGAATCGGGAAGTGGAACTCAGGTTCCAAACACGAAACAGGAGCAGCAAAAGGGTTGTGTGAAGACAGAGAGTTCTGTCAGAACAGCACGATCTTTGCTTTGAACTTTAAAGAAAAGACAGTGAGCGCTGAGCGATTCCCAGCGCAACCTGAAAAACATCTGCTCCTGAAGGGCCCAATGCGAGAGTTTGTTGTGAACAACTGTTCCTCCATTTACAAAAGAGAAGGACACTCGCGCACTTGAAGTGTTCCACCAGAATCCCTTGAAAATTATCTGTTTCCAAATTTCACATGACAAACACCCACCTGAACATCCATTCATTCCCGTTACGTACCATCACTTTTTTGAACGACAGATGAGAAGCGAAGCCTGCGGTGACACAAAGCCAAACCGCCGGTGCACCAACACTTATTTTCCCAACGACTGGGGACAACCAGGGCGCAGTGGTCGCTTTTGTATGCGAGGCAGACGGGAAGCATATTTTGTTACCAGAACATTTTTGCTTTTCTTTGGATCGCGGAACGTGTAGGGAATTCGCTCAATTTGATTAAGTGCGCCGTAAGCCTGTGAACCCATCAGTTTTGCGCACTGAGGTAAACAAGCGTTCTGCAGGTGGCAAAACACATGCAGGTTGTACTTGAATTTGCCAAACACGCAGGACTTCTCATTTCGTTCCTTTTTTCCACTTCCCTTGAGAAATGTTCATTTCAGCTCCAGCAAGTCCTTTCCCGATCTTTCACTTTCGACTTCTGACAATGTTGACTGCCAGACAAGGCATTGATTTTTATCCATGTTTTGACGATTTGACATTTCCCCAATTTGTCCTCACAAATTTGCAGCGTGACGGGTACAAGATGGAAAGCGACATCAAACAGCAGGAGTGACAGAGGCTCAATGTTCGTCTCATGCTCTGAGCTCATTAAGCTGCCCAGCTCTTTCTTCCCTCCACATTGTGCAGTGATTCCATTACTGCCGCATGCGCAGACACTGATAATTAAACACTGTTTGCGGAGGATGTAATTCCTTCAGGCCTCAGCAATGCCGCGCCACCAGAGCTGTTGTCGCAACAACACAAAGATGGCTGTTAACAACGGCATGTGCCCTCCCGAGGATTCCAGGCCTTTCACGGAAAATTTAATCCAGCTGCAAGTTTGGTCGGGGCTCAGTTAATTTGTCTTGTGGGCAGATGGGCACTCTCGCTTTCCGCAGAAAACATTGATTGGGCGCGGGTGGAAACTTTCCGGGGGACCGGCCGGTCGCTCTCTCGGTCGTGTTTGGATTCTCGCGGTTCTGACCCAAATCCGTCGTATTGACCGGCGCTGTGTGTTGTGGCCCCGAAAATAAGCCTGGCGGTGTTGTGATATGAATTCGTGCAGTTGCAACAGGGAACAGTTGTTTCTGGATGCTGTCGTGTGACTTCGTACATCCGCTGCAACTGGAGGTTGTCTGACAAACTAACACGAGTACGTACACGGACGCGTGCACTCCGAAGAGATTTCAGGAGCATCTCCACCTTGTCTTCCCTGTCACGTTGTTGTCAGAGTACATCCTCTCGCGTTGAGTTTTAGGAAGTTTGAAAGCTTTTTACGGAGCCAAGGCTTTTAGTTTTCTTCGATGGATGGAGGGAGCTGCTTTTCGGCACTTCCCTTCCCGTCATCTTCCGCAGCCGCCTAACCACCTCTGTGTTTTTCACTCAACAAGAAAATGTAATGGCAGAACAAAGGATTGCAATCAGCGCCACAATCAAAACCATTAAGCGACACGAAATGCTCGTTTCAATCAATTACCCGAGTGAGCGAGGGAAGGAAGGAGCCATCCGATTAACAGGGCCGCTCTGGAGCTGCGGGGACGAGGCTGATAATGTAGATATCTCATCTGCCATGGTGCGCAGTATTCTTCTGCAGGCCTGGATGGAACTTCCGCATCTTGTCCGAGGTGTGCTCGGTGTAACTCCAACGGTATTTTAAACAATTTTTCGTGCATGCGTGATTTGGCAAATGGGACACATCAGAAAAGGAGCGAACGAACAAGCTAAAAGTCCCGAATTCCATGAAAGCCTCCACTGTGTTTCAGATGCGCAACATGAGCGTCTGTCCTGCGGGACGTCCGCCTCTACCGCTGCCACCGCCGCCGGTGTAGTAGCGCCGCCGCCGCCGTCACCGCCGCCGCCGCCACTGCCGCCGCCCCGTCCGCCATGCAGCCGCTCTTCGTCCTGCTCGCCATTCTCATCGCCGTCTCCGTGGTCGGCATCCTCGTCTCGGTCGTGGCCGCTGTGCGCATGTGCATCAACAAGTGAGTCCCACTCTGCATACCCCTGCAGTGTTTCTTCTCTATCTATATGATGCAGCTGCATTTTCTCCTGGTTCCGTGTCTCTGTCACTGCACCATAAATTTCACCGCTTTCAAGAAAGACATCTTGCGGTGAGGGAAAAGACCGGATTTTCTTCTCCAGGCATCCCACTTTTGACCTGTCAGGCCAGGTTTTGAACCAGGACCCAGCAAATCAAGGTGCCTCTCAACCGTCTCTGATGCGCCGCGACCGAACCGAGGCTGTGGTTGGGACCCTGTTTTGTAACCTGGGTGATGCAATTGAATCGTAAGGCTCTGTCCCTCTCCGCATCCGCCGTTTCTATTCCTTGCTTTGATTGTCCACACCTTAGAGGAGGGTGGAGGGAATCCTCCTCTCATGTTTGTGTCTTTTTTGTTTGACACTGCTTTCAAAAGAAACCGTGAGATTCTCTTTGACGACTGGCCCAACCGGGTCAAGATTTATCCCAAGTTTTCAGCTGGCAGCTTTGCTGCAGCGTTCGTGCCCACATGACCCACGCGTTACGCGACTGAGCGAACACGTTTCACAGGACGCGGCCCGCGCCCCGGGGCGGGTTATCCACTCGAGAAGCGAGAGCTGCCGGAGAAGAGCGACGCGACCCGCAGATCAAAGACCTTGTTCCGTCCCCCTCCCCGCTCCTTCTTCACTGTCGCCTCATGGTCACAGTTTCGTGCGGGGTTCATCCGGAGATCAATGGCGTGGTGAGGGAGGGGGCGGAAGTGGGGTTGCGTGTTGTGCGGGGAGGGCGCTTCCGCTTCCGCTCAGGCCCCTTACCACGCATGCGCACTGCGATTAAAATGTGGCTTGCCGTGACAGTTTTGAGTCTGCAGGAGCCACTTTGCCTGTTTGCAGTGGAAGTTGTCCCACGAGAAAGCCTGCGTGTGTACTTCACAAAGTTGATCAAACTGTCACAATTATGGGGTGAAAAGTACTTATAATGAGAAAACAAGGCAGCAGTCTTTGCGCACTGCAGTATACAGTGGAACAAGAGTGTCCTTCAGAAGATGATGTTTTGTTACGTTTCGACAGGAGGGGAGACTCTTGCTTGGACTCGGACAAATACAGGACACTTGTGTTTCCCCATTTGCATGTAGTTGAGCTGCCTGCGTAGTTGCATGTTGACAGGACCTCGGTGCAGTCTTGACTTTTGAGTACCAAGACAATCGTTTTTCACAACAACGAATCCAATTGGATGAAAACACATCCGAAGCGGAGCCAATCTGATTATTGCATTGCGCTTCAGGGCCAGAGAATTTGATACAACTTAAATTGACGCTCTCAACTGAAATGCAAATGTCTAATGGTGCCGTCACTGTCAAACTTCGCGTGTGTAAAGAAGAGGACAGAGTCCTCTAAAGAGGGGAGTCCACAACGTCCGAAGTGTTGTTCACATCAGATCTGATTCTGAATCTGAATTGGGACAAAGATCTGTGAGGTGTGTTCAGTCGCATTTGAGACACAAGTTTTCACGTGGATGTTGACGCGCAGAGGAAGAAAGCACACGCAGGTGGATCGCTTCACGCAGAAACAACAGAGATTCCTTCTGAACTTTGACATCTTGCATGAAAAACGAAGCGCGCTTTGACAACACAAGTCAGCGCACTCGTTACTGTTCAAGTCATGTTCTTTGAGACCAAAGCAAAGCACACGCTGTTTGTCATCATTGGCATCAGTGTGAGTTGTGCTCGCAAAACCGCCTCTGGCTGCGTTTCTGGATAACACGTCTGTTCATCCCTGTTCCAAAGCCCCACGGTGAGATTCTGGGGCTTTTGGTTGATCGATCGCCGTTTGGAGCTCGGGGTACATTGTGATACCTGATCCTCCTCACAAAAAGCCTCCATTGTATTTTGTGAAAAGTGATGCTGTTCTATTTGCACCCGAGAATATCTGAGAATTCTCAAACACGCAAGAAGCCACCGGTGAATCCGGAGGCCGCACACATTTTCAGATTCTCAGACACCTAAGATCTGTGGGGTCGCTCGGATGACAAAGTGTTCCATTTGCACCTTTTGGTTGAGGAGAGTCCATAATTGCCTGAACGCATGGAAAGATGAGATTCTGATTCTGAATCACATGCAGAAATCGCGAAGCATCAGAAAATCCGACATTTGAACAAGTGTTGCGTTCGTGACGAAACTTTGGACATTGGTGACGAAACTTTTGAGTTTCGTGAACGCCCAGATGATACTCGTGGCAATTGAACGTTCCTCGCTCACAGTTGTTTACTCGAGTCGTGTCACCTTCGCGGGGACAGATTGACCTGAAGCGATGATCGTGCGGGACCATGAGCCTCGTGCTGCTCTGAATAACCCGAGGGGAAAGTTTTCTGAACTTCATGACTGCAATCTGACTCTTCAGGAAGTAATCACAGATGTTCCACAAATATAGGTGAGAAAAACACATCTCCAAACAAAAGAAGTCAAAACGAGAACAGGAAGTGAACAAATAACGAGTTTTGTTTCTCAGGTTCTCAGGCGTTCACACCTGAGGTCAGGTCAGGTGGGAACCGCGTCTTTGCACAAAGTCTCAAAACAACTTGTTATTGACTTTTGGCTGTTCTCATGGGCCTTCTCCTTATCTGAACAGGCCCTGCCCGCCCCGCCCGCCCTCCCGGTGTCTCAGGACAAGGCTCCGACCTGCATTCCATTCTGCTGGCAGAACATGGTCCTAAAGTTTCAGGAGCAGACAACAATGTCGAGGTGTGGTCCACAAATTTTTCTAGGACCAGTTTCCCACCTGTTTGCAGGTGGGGACATGGTCCTGAGCCTGGTCCTGTCATGCTGGTGGAATGAAATGAGGAGACCCGGCATTTTCAAGACCCAGGGTCTGGTCATTTCAGGGTGTGGGCTGAAATGCGAAACCCCAGACCACATCTCCAGGTACAATTTGTCAAGACCAGTGACAGGTGCCAAATGATCACAATGTGCACATACTGACCAGACACCGGGGTCTCCTGGTTTCTGAGGTCTGGCCACTTCCTCACACCGGCCGACCGCCGGTAGCAGCTGCCGTAAGCCACGTCGCAATCACCGCGGAATTACACGAGGCATTAGTCGTCCCGCCGGGGTCGAGATTATTGCATTCTCCACGCAATCACGACTCCACAATACTCGGATTCAGATAAATCAAGTGGATCAATTTGCCGCGAACTCGACTTTGAAAAGCCCCTTGTGGTGCGGGAGGCTGGGGACTCGCGGTTCGGAGGTTTGTGAAGCCTGACTGCAGTCGTTATGGTGAAAGCCACAGCAGAAAACTCACCAATGCAAAGGGGAAATAGGCAACGACTGCTGGCAAAAAAGCTTGGTTGTCACGACGCAATGAGTAAGTTTTTGCAACGTGTAGTAGCTTCATTCTTTGCAACAAAAGGTCAATTTGTTCCAATGTGAGGTATTTTGTGGTCTTTTCACAGAGACAGAGTTTTCCTGGAAAAGACATCAACTCGTCAAGCCTCTGGCCATTTCTGGTTTTGTTTCCTCATGGAGAGAACAACAAGAGTGATTCACAGGTGTGAGCTGGGTGCTTGTAATTCACGATGAAAAAATCTAATTTGCCCTTCTTTGGCGTCTTGTCAGTTCAGATGAGCCTCAGGACCTGGGAAATCCCCCTCCCACCAGAAACCTGGGTCCCTCATTTGATGCTGAGACACTGCACACTCACAGCAGGCTCCGAAGACAATTGGACACAACCGCGTGCCAGATCAAAAGAACAGGTTTGTTGGAATCCAAGTTGGGGGTTCGGGAGCCAAGGTCCTTTGCCCAACGCAATTCATTTGCTGCCCTTCAATTTGCGATGCGAAATGTTTCAAAAAGGCAATTTTCCGTTGATTCTGTGAGACTGAGTCTCTCACGACCAGGGCTCAGACCTGGTCAGACCCAGGCGGGGAAACTGCTTTCCCCGAAAGATTTTGATCCGCCTCATAGCCTCAGAGCACGAGTGAGAACCTGAAGACTTCAGGTACTTCTGAGTTCCTGTGTGCTGACCTCAATACGGTGAAATCAAACACGAATCGCCACAACAAATCCACAGCTTTTTCTGCTCAAAAGGCGCCAGTCAATTTTTCAACAGGAAAAAGAAGCAAAGTAAGCGCAGGTGTGTTTTTTGTGGTCTGACTCAGATAAAACTCTGCAGCTGCTAGATGATTTTTCGGTGCGCCTGAGCTACTTCCTGCCGACGGTTGTCGCGTGCACCACGACTTCTCATCAGAAGACAACAAAGCACAATCAACCAACAAATTATGGCAGGGCACAGAAGACGGGCGAGAGGCACACGTAGAAGACAGCTTCTTGTAAACAACACATGAATTTTTTATTTTCATATCCCAATGCATCACGGCGCGTCTTTGAGAGTAAAAAATGGTGCAGAGAATCTGAGCAAGAAACAATGCGCACCACCCGGCCGTTAGTTGCGGGTCGCGCAGCCCTCGCTGTCCCCAGGCTCCGATCAAATTTGCTCGCGACTGAGCGAGACGCGCCTCGGCCGTTTCTGACTTGCTTTCATTGTCGAACACGGCATGTTTGTCAGCTTTGTCCATTACGAGTCCGTAATCCGTGCTTAACCAGGTTTGCAGCTGTTTGCCGCAGCAGGCAATGGCGTCCTGAGCATGTTGTGTTCTCCCCCTCCTCGCTTTGTCGTGGGAGCGAGGGACCTCTCACGTCGCCACAAACGACACGAACTCAGGGCCCAGCCTCATTAGAGGCTTTGTGTTCTGCAAACCAACACATAATCTGGAGCCCTGCACACTCTGAGAAGTCTGTGGCTGTGTCTGTAGCGAGGATTGCATCACATGCAAAGCCAGACACCTTTCTGGGGAGTCTTAGTTTGATTGAAAATAAAGGGAAGCGCGCAGTCTGCGAGAACAGATCTCACAGCAGATCGGACCTCAGGTGAATGACTCGTGCTTTTGAGAACGTGGTGGTGTTTTCTTTGTTACGTTCCACGAGAGAAGCTCAAGTGTTCAAGCCCATCCGTTGTCAAGTTTCAACCGCGCATACATCAGCGTGAATTTGTCGGCCTGTTGCCTGTTGTTCAACGGGGTTGTTCTCCGCACCTCGTCTTCAGCGCAGAAGAGCCGCGACCACGGGGCGAACGTAGAGTCCAAACATCCTAGATGTTCAAATCTCTGCACGATGTAACGAGTTTTCAACGACTGATTCGCGGTTTGACACAAAAACATTGTTTTCCTGGCTTCAGAGAAAAAGTTAGATTCTTGTTTCTGGGAGTCGGGGGTTGCGGGGGCCCAAAGGCCCCCCTGGGCCCACCCCTGTTTGTTTTCCACCGTAGATATCGCAGTTGCGGTGAAGGCGAACCAATTTGAGCGTTGACAGAAGATTGCTCTTTTGTTTTGAGCCTTTCATATGAAATGTGAGTGGGAGAAAAATCAAGTCTCATAAAATTTCGTTTGAGTGAGCAGCTTCAAGAAAAAATGGCGTCTGCACTTATCTGTGAGAACAGCGTAAATTTTTGACACAGCAGCTCCTGATGGAGATAGAAACCGAGACCAAAAAAGCTGACGAAGACAAACATTCAAAAGAACAGAGGATTTGTGTGAAAAGTTCTATTTTTGGTTGAAAGTTAGAGTTTCTTTGAAATTGGATACTTGTGTGAATCGTTGGAAAAAGAAAAACGGTCGAGCGTGCAGGTGTTCTCATTCGCAGCTCCGACTGTTGCAGGTACAAAACAAAACAAGAACTAATTCAAGTGTCCCGTTTGGAGGTGTTGCCTTCAGAAAAAGTTTTTTTCGTGAACAAAGGATCAAAGAAACTCTTGTTGATTCGTGTCTCGCAGACAACAGGTTCCTTACAGCAAGGCACAAATTGAGTTTGGACAATTAGATTTGCGAGTGAAAAGCTGCGCACCTCACATCCACAATCAGAAACACAAACTGCGCTGTTTGACGTAAGAAGGGAATGAAACGCTGAAAACTGGCAAATTTCTGAAGTGTTTGAAGCCGGACCGAGCGAAACAATTCCAAACATTTTGGATCAATGCCACTCAAGCACGATCAAGTGACCCGTGTGTCTGAAATGTCAGTCTTTCCCCTTTGCTTCGCCGAATTACTCCAGTCCTTGGGCTGAAACCATGTGAACAGGTCGATGAAACCTCTCAACCTACAACCAACTTTGAAAGCTTTGCGTCAGTGTCTCCAAAGTGGACCAGCAGATCAATGTCCTTTTCACTCAATCATCTTTCATCATTCTTTGATGGAGGTGGGGGAGTGGAGAGGTAAAAAGTAGGGCCATTCATCCAGAACCTCTCCATCTCTTTTCTCTCTCTCTCTCTCTTTCTTTCTCTCTCTCCATATCTGCTTCAACGAAAGCAGATTTTGCGCAACTTTAGCTCGTCCAGGAAAGTAGGGAAGACATTGCATGAAATCTTTCCAAACGTTCGTGCAATTAAACAATTATGATGAAAGCTTTGTGTGCCTGGGAGCGATGGCGCCCTCAAGGCAATCAAGGCCCATGCGCGTGATCTTCTTATCTCCGCTGATGTGGATATTAACTGATCATGCATGGCTGGAGATCATTTCATCATTGCCTCCTGGGTGAATGTTGGTAAGCAAGAGACAAACCTGACGCATTTTCGCAGATCTCTTGATGGAAGCAAGGTTTTTCCTCAACCAGTCATTGTGAGTTTGTATTTGAGCCACAATCCAAAAGACCCAGGGTCACATTGTGAAAAGCAAAGCTCCAGCATCGGGACTCAAAGTTTGCATGGCAAGACGCAACACGTGTTGCTTAACAGACACAAAAATTTTGGACAAAAACGAAATTACTGGTCTTTTGCAGATGGCAGACCGCACACATAATTCTGCACTCCCTGAGCCCACGCTCAAAAGCGAGAATCCAGAAAAGCCATGCATTTATATGCGAGTCCCTGGATGTGCCAGGTGGTGTGGAAGTTTGTTCCTCTGAGCAGCAGACATTGGCAAAGCCAGAAAACAAGAGGATTCTCACTGATGAATGACAGCATCACGTACCAAATAACCCTCATTTCGCTGAACGTACAGTGTTGACTTTGTTCATGTCACTTGTGTGCGACGTCGACGCCTCATGTCAAGTTGCTGCAGACTTCACTCAGACCCACACAGAGCTGCTGTTTTCCGCACTGACACATTGTCATTCCCGCAGCAGTCGGTCCCGAAGAACAAGAGCTCAGGAACAGATAAGCCGCATGGATGTAGCCCAGTGTTTTGTCCAAAGTACCCCCAGAACCCATTGCAAGGCAAAATTTGACGTTGCAACTTGCATTGCATCTTAATTTTTGTTTATCGCTGGAAAATGTCCCCAATCAGTCAGGATTCACTCAACCACATCAAATTCAGAGTATCAATCAGCTGTGTTTTGCCTGTATCCGCAGGGAGGAGCCGTTCGAGCCCCTGGATGAAGACGATTTCGACGACCCCACGGTGCAGATGGAGCTCTGCGACTCGAGCAACGCCGTGTGAGATCCAGGACAGCAGCAACAACGGGGTGGTGTGAGAACCCCCCCCCCCCAGCAACAACGCTGCTTGAGAGACGGAAGCAACAACACTGTGTGAAAACCTGCAACAACAACGCTGTGTGAGAACCTAGATCCGTGTGAGAATCTGCAACAGCAGCAGCAGCAACAGCAACGCTGTGTGTGAACCTCCAGAAACAGCGCTGTGCGAGAACCTCTGGCAACAACGTCGTGAGAACCCCAAGAAACAACGCCGTCTGGGAACCTGCAACAGCAGCAGCAACACTGTGGGAGAACCTGGACCCTGTCTCTAGGAAGCAGCGCACACTTTGCTCTGATTTCACCGACGTCGTCGTGAAATCAAGGCGTCGCGTATTCAACCACGCTTGGTGTGTCGGTCGGTGAGAAAAACACTGATGGCCATCTTTGCCACATCAGCGCTGCAAGGTGGAGTGGCTGGGGGAACCGTGTCCTCCCCACGGGACTGCGCACACGTGCGGTCACTGGGACACCCGGAGCACGAGACACGGACTCCCTTTCAGACTCCGAACATGTTCGGTCCCACAAAATGGAAGGAGTGACGGACTGACATGGTTCCCGCTAATTTTCTTGATTTGATTGTTGCTGGGCAACAGGTTCATTTCAAGAGCCACAAAACTGCGAAACTTTTTGGGAAAAGTTTTTGTCTGCCTGTGGCATGTTTCTTTTCCGTTTCGCGAAAGACAACCCTTCGCAGGGTCAAACACCGCGTGCGTCTCTTTTCAGGCCAACAGCCCGGTGTTGAGTGTGGTGCGCCCTCAACTAAGACCTCGACTTTGATGTTTGTGTGAACAGTTGAAACACTGAACGGGCAAAGCTGTCTCGCCAAAAATGTGTTGTCTTCGACAAAAAATTTTCACCACTTACACCACCTCAAATGTGTGCTTTCTTGTGGCGTGCTGTAGCTTTGTACTCGAGCGGGTGTGAAGCCTAATTGGCAGTGACGGCTTTCTCCAAACAATGCGGCAAACTACGTGTGCTTCTGTACCTGCAGAACATTGAACGAGCAGCACTCATCGCTACTGAATAAGTTCGTATTTGGCGAACGCTATGGAAGCGAGTACGTTTGCATCACTTGGTGGAGGAACGCATCAGAGGAGACGTATCAAGCTACTGATGCTCGTCAAAACTGCCATTTGCGGCGTGTTGCTGATGCGGGTGTTGACTCTCTCTACGCGTTCTCGTTTTTCTGTCTGTGCGCGCTGTCATTTTTGTACGCAGACTGTTGGTGGTTCCTATCGTTGGGGGTTGACATCAACTGGAAACAGTGCACGCATCGACTGTGTGATGTGTACACGTTTAACCCCGCTGACGTGAAATAAACTTCCTGTCTGTCGCCGCAGGTCACTTGGAGTTTTGCCTCTGGTGAGTCCAGGGCCCTGACCCCGGAGCATTTGTTTTGTGCGTCTTACCTGGGAATTTTGTGCTGTCAAGCATAGTACGCACCTGAAAGATTCTACACGCACAGTGAACCTCCCGTTCCGGCCGTGAGTCTGGTCAGCTCCAGGCTACGCTCTGCAGAGCAGGAAATCCAACAAATTTTAACTGACTCGCAAGACTTGAAGCTCTCACTTCTGTTTCGTATGGTTTCGTTCCAACTCGCCATGAAAAGACGCAAACTGTTTCCGACGTGCACGTCACGTGACGTGCGTGACCCACTCCCAACTCCGCAGTTTCCACAAAGTGACTTTTGACGAATTGCTTGCAGTAGGCTTCGAAAGGCGTCACAAGAACGCGCCGAGTGAAGTAAAAGCCGCCAGAAATTGTGAGTTACACATCTGAAAAACGACCTGTTCGGGAAATGTTGCACCTTTCACTCGAGCGAATGGTTTCCCAGATCAATCAGTGGAGCTCGACAAGTGGAACGAAAGCCTGAGATCCGGCGCGGACGTCCGGAACTGACGCCCTTCTGCATTTCCACTGCATGTGCGCTGCAGAATGTGACGAACAATCGACAAAACGTGTCCAAAGAGGGAAGGGTCCTGGATTTTGCTCAGGGCTCCGGACCTCATGTCCAAGGGGAGGGGGGAGTGAACTTTGAAAACTTCGCAGGAGAAAGCAACATGTTCAACGTGCCTACCAGTCGAACACCCTGGCCTCCTGGTTCCTTGGACATTGGTAAATATTTCTACTTTCTGTAGTGAAGTCCAAAATTTTGCAACTCTACAATTTTGAACATTTTGCCCTCACAAACCTAAATGTTTGAACCTGACAAATTCCTCACTTGTGCATTTTCCTTGACCCAAACAAATTCAAAAAATACCCAAAAGAGTCAAATTTGAAATTCATTTTCACCAAGAAAGTGCTGTTCATATGCTTTGTGTTTGTATTGCCAACAGGTGATTTTTTCAGTCGCTCAAAAATTGAGCGACCTTCAACGATGGTGCAACCTCCTCGAATCACCAAAAAGGAACAGAGATCTAGTGTACTGTTTCAGGGCTTCGTTCCAGGGCCCGCTGAATCCACCAAAATGTGCACAGACCTTCCGGAGGATGAGCCAAATGTCCAGTTTGTTCATCTCTGGTGCACTCGTGTGAGCCAAGGGCCTTTTGGGACTTGGTTTTGTTGAGCTCTCCACACAAACAACAATTGCAAACAGGTCCCACCGGACGTCGGGTGATGCCAGACAGATACGCCGCGGCCGCAGCAGAATCTGATCTGCAGCGCAACCCGGTCCGCGGAATTTCAATCAAGTCGTTGCCGCGCCACAAGCACAAGAGCTCGACACCGAGGGTGAAGTCAAGGTGCACTGACCTCCACTGGGGGTCCATTCAAGATTTCTCGTGTTTTAATATGCACAAGGAATTGGATTTATTTTTTACACGTTCAAGAAAGTTCTCTTCAGGCCTAAGGACATACACGGGACATCACTCTGAGTTCCCTGGCCACTGCACTGCACTGTGTATATTCAGTGACACCAAAATGTTTGCAACATTCAGAAATTTTGTTGCTTTCAACACAAGACCGCCCCATGTAACATTTAAAACATGAGAAATTCGATTTAAGTTTGCCAATTTTCCAATTTTAAATACATTTGCGTGTTCGGTGCTGCTTGTTTGGAAGGAATAACTGCATGGAGTGGTGAGAGTGCATCACTGGAGTGGTGAGAGTGCATCACTGGAGTGGTGAGAGTGCATCACTGGAGTGGTGAGAGTGCATCACTGGAGTGGTGAGAGTGCATCACT
>JAAUXT010102055.1_pt1 | contig 19640 bp, 13 predicted proteins | sample 7278171 | NCBI WGS metagenome assembly JAAUXT01 (sample SAMN14350112, study PRJNA611818) | marine sediment metagenome | isolation source: surface marine sediment (1.8m) | place: French Polynesia: Moorea | collected 2018-08 | reverse complement strand
TTTCCTGTGTGTGTGAGCTTTTAACTGTGAGGAACTGTGTGAGTAACAAATGTGACAAGTGCTCTTACCTCTGCATACAATTTTCCTAGTCCAGGTCCCATCACTTTGACAGGTGATGCTTCCACTTTCTCCAGTAAAACAAGTGTGGGTAACATTATCTCCAGGCTTGTAGGGTCCACCAAAACTAGACCTACTGAAAAATTTTACTCCTCCTGGCTCTCGGCACACTCCTGTTAAAATATACGATTGTTTTCATAAAGGTTTGCACATTCATTGGATTGTTGAAAATTTTCACAAAAAACAACAAACTCCAGATTCTAGATTTCACGTACCTGATCCAGCACATACATTCACCTCTCACTCACCTGGATCACCACATTGAAGAGAGGTCCAATTTACACCAGCAGCACACACTGGCCCATTGCCAGAGATCCATCTGATAGTTCCATGCTGCTCCTCATGTTTTAGCCAGCAGAGGGAGCTGCAGTTCCACTGGTTGGTGAGTGGCTGCCCTTGTTGGGAACTCAGATCCAGCTCCAGAAATCCATAGCGCAACTGATTTATCATCAACATAGGGGTGAGGGTCTTAAGGTTGTTGCCTCTCAATATTAGTCTGTTCAGAAAGGGCAGAAAATCAAACAATCCATCTGGAATTCTAGAAATTTGGTTGTTCTCCAGAAAAAGGAACTGCAGCGACTGGAGACCATCAAAGGTCCCAGGTTTCAGATTGGATATTTTGTTGTTCCTCAAGACAAGGCTTACACATTCAGAAAGGTGAGCAAAGAGACTAGGGGGCAACAATGGGATCTCATTTCTATCCAGAAAGAGGTGTATACATTTAATAATGTCCCTGAAGGTTCCTGGCAAAATGAGATCAAGTTTATTGTTTTGGAGGTTGAGGTGTTCAAGAGAAATCATTCCAGAGAAAGCATCTTTGTCAATGGATGAAATTTTGTTGCTGGCCAGTTCTAATCTTTTGCATTGAGACAGGTGGTTGAAGACTCCAAGAGGAACAGAGGTGATGGCATTGCCCCTGATATCAACTCTCACAGCCTCAGCAGGAATGCCAGATGGCACCGTGGTGAGTCCCCACCATCTTTTCATGTACACTTTATTGTTGTATTCATTTCTGCATTTGATGTCAGTGCAGGAAGCAGAGGTCTTCTGTGCCCCAAGCAACACCACTGAAATTTGATTGTCAGAAATTATTGGAAACCAATTCAGTACAGATCAGGTTGTATCTCTCGCATAAGTTCATTGAACCACAATAACCAATGAAAATGAAAAAGAAACAGAGTTGAACAACACTGAATTTTGTTTCAATAGGGAAGTGGGCAGCACATCACAGTACCAGAAAAATCTTCTCCATCTTTGTGCGAGACAAAGGATAAATACTTCCTGCGTGAAACAAAGCCACATTGTTCTTACCAACACACAGCAGAGAGCTTTGAATCATTATCTTCTTTCTTCATTGACTGCAGCCTTTTCTGCAATTGTAACAACAGCTTGATCAGCTTGAGCGCAATGCAATAAATTTGATGCACACCAATCACAAACAATGAGAATCTGAGTGACCAAAGCCCAGATCTGCCAATAACAGCCACAGTTATTTTAAGTGCAGAATTCCCACCCCATGCATTTTTGGCATTTCAGGTGAGGTAAAAAAAATTGTCTTTTGAAATTTCTCTTCTGGCCAAGCATAATTTCCCTGAGCCAGGTGCCATCCAGACTCTGCCTTCTGAATTCCATAAAAAGATGACCTCCCAGGCAAGTACTGCAGGAGGCAAAAATATGTCATGCATTTGTACAAGAAAGGTAATTTTCATTTCAATTCAGTGCTCTAATGTCGTGAGTTGACACCCAGAGACAGAGGGGATTTTTGGAGTTTGTTTTCTTTCCACTGGGCAGAATGGTTTCCCCTTTTTGTTGTCCTGCATCGTGTTAGCAGAACTGTTCGGACGTGCTCTCTTCCACACAGATTTTGTATATACAGCAATGTGGAGCAAGCCGTAACCAGAAATATGTGTGAACAGAAAACAATCCCTTCTTTAATTTGTGTTCTGTGGTGCCAAGTACAAAATGGTGTGATGTACCACAACTCTATTTCTCCATTGATGGTGTTCAGTTGGCAAACAAAATCTCACATTTGTTCTCCATGTGCCCTTTGGATCTCTCAGCCAGAGTTCAGGAACTCAAGCTGTTGACCTACCTGACGTCAATGCTCAGAGCCCTTTTGGCCCTTGGTACCACATACAACAGGTTCAGAACTACACTTGAGAAACAAAATACATGCAACAGAAGAAAAGACAGCAGGGCTAATAAAACAGACACACACTGGTTTTAATTGTTTCATTTCAGTTTAATTTGTTTCATGAAATTACAAGTTGATTGGTTTTTGTTGGTCATTCCAAACACTTTGCAGAAAAATTAGCCTCGTGATATTTGGAATTGAATTTGCTGGTCTGCACTGGAATGTTGATCTTTGTGAACAAGACAATAATGCTGAAGTTTGGTGGTTCCTCACATTTGTAATCTGGCTACTTACAACAATCATTGCAAACAAAAAACTTAATTGAATATGCTGGGCTTTGGTTGCCATAAGTTTGCTTCCAGCACATAAAATTATTTCGTCAAAAATAACACCAAACCATTTGCAAAAACCAATTCTCAAAGGACCTTGTTCTTTGTTCCAGGAAAGACAGATCTTATCAGATGTTGCAAAAATGATCCTGAAAGTCCAAACGATGGCGAATTGTACAAAGGTTTAGTGGCTGATTATCTTGAGATAATTCATGGGCTTGGGTTGATCAAGTGACTCATTAAGGAAGGAAACTGGAAGGTGCTCATTGAAACCAAAGCCTTTGCATCAGGTAAATTTTATTACTACATTTTGAAACCTGCATGAAAATCGGAACATGTACACAAAATGCTGGTCCCAGTGAAAACAGTGGGAATTACAAGTGTCAGGCATTCTTCAAACATTGAAGTTATTCGTGTATCCCTTGGCTGAATGTGCATGATCAGAAGGAAATAATTGTGCACAGATAGTCTTTTCATTATTTTCTGGCTGTAACAATAATAAAAGAAGCTGGGTAAATTATGGGGTTGACAGTGATCACAATTGCAATGGTCCATTGTACAAGTTCAATTGGGTACTGGCTGAGAAACATCAATGTCATGTATATTATACAGCTTGAAACATGACACAAGCAATTTGAACTTGTTTGAACTGTCAGTTGTGCTGCCAGTGGTTTCATTGATTTTTGTTGTGTCCTTGCCTGATTCATTTTTGTTTGAGACTGTTTTACCTCATTATAAAGCTTGCTATTAGCAATGAGTAAAATGAACAAATCAGTGAGTTGCAGAAACACAACCAGTGGTATGGATAGCCTCATGATTGTTGTTTGCTTGAGTGGGTCAACAAAAGGGAAACATGTGGCAAGTGGCACAGATCCATGAAGATTTTGAACCATAAGGGCACTTCCCAGTGCTAATACAGCTGATGTTATTGATCCTCTGACAATCCAGTTTGAAACAAATCTTTTGTTTTTGAAACTGGACTCCAGTGGAAATAAGACAACCATCAGTCTTGCAATTGACAAGAAACTAAGAATAAGGGATGAGCCATAGATGTGGTAAGAGACAGATGCATATCCAGCACAACACAAGAAACTTGATCTCCAGTGTCTCTCAGATGCAACAAATTTTTCACCAAATGAAAGGTTGCCAATAGCAAGGGATGACAAATAAACACCAAGCACAATATCAACAAAATTGACCTTCAGAAATGGTGCTAAAAAGGCAAAATTTCTTCTCTGTTTGTTTGTCTTCTGAAAAGACACCATGTGGGATATTAAACTGGAAATATTCAGCAAAACAAGAATGAGTGAATAGCCATAAAATACTTTATCAAGATATTGTCCTTGCAGCAACTTGGAACAAGATTCATACCACAAGGGGAGTGAGGAACACCAAGTCTGGTCTGCCATTAGACAGCAAAGTCTGAAATCATCAGTCAACAACTGTTTCAATCCCAATGAGTTGAATACATCTACAGTTGAGCTGTCTATTTCATTTGTCAACAAAGATAAAATGAGCATTTTGTGAGAATTTGTGATAAAATCAGGTGGGAATTCTGTCAGTGAATTTTCCTTCAAATTCAATTCCAGCAAATTTGAAAGATTGTTGAAAGACAATGACTGTATGACTCTCAGTTTGTTGTTATTCAATTGCACAGACTTTAAACTGTAGGAATGGCTGATGCAGTGTGACATGATAACTTCCAGTTTGTTGTGTCCAATATCCAATGAAATAGTTCCAATCAAAGATGGCAAAATGCTTTCGCATACTTCTAACAAATTATTAAATTGTAGAGAAAGAGTAAGGATATTCTGCAGGGATTTAGTTATACTTTGCACAAAGGCTGCTTCACACATCTTGATGTGAATTATATTGAAGGGCAAGGTGGTTTTCACAAAGATGTCAAGATAAGTTCTGTTCAAGCAATTGAGTGCAAATGCAAAGCAATCACATCTACTGGGGCACTCTTGTTTGTGTAAGGAGCAGAGATATTCATCATCACCATATGGACAGTCACGCTGGTTGTTACAAATATCTGAGAAGTGAACACACACCTGATTCCTTGCTTTTCTACATTTAAACATACCTTGGCAGATCCTTTCCTTTCCACAGGTGGTTGTAGTTTCATCAAACCCAAGTGGGCAATCCCACCTTCCATCACACAGGTAAGCCCAAGAAACACAGTAGTGTGTGGGACATTTGAACATCATGTTGCACTCGAACGAGAGGCAGTTGTCAAGATGCTCCCCATTCCTACATGGTGTAATGTGGCCAAGATGATTCAACTTGTATGAACACAATTGAGAGATATTATAACATTTTTGATGGCCCTTTCTGCATGGTATTTGATTTGGTGTTGTACATTCTAGAACAGTACTTTTGGCCAGGATAATTTTCAATTGTTCTTCATCCTCAGCATCAGGTTCACAATCACCATACAAATCATCCAAAAGTTCTACAGGTATTGTATGACCATTACCACATGTGAACTGTTGAATTACCTGCACAGAGTCACTGTCACTGGCGCCAAAAGTTCCAGACAAAGCTGCTATCAGGCATGTATTGTTCACTGATTGGGTATAAAATGTTGAACAGAAAGACAGTCCATGATTGCCTGAAATTTCCTTGCACTTTGTTGAGGTTGGACTGATTTCTGTACAAGTACAGCCTCTTTCATCAGCTGGATCTTCTCTTGGACAATTGTCTATTCCATCGCATACAAAGTAGGATGAAACAAATACATTTCCAAAACATTGGAACAAGTTTGCCCCAATAACAGCATTTTGTTTGTCTCCAGTACACACATGTATGCCTTGTGTTTGTTCTTTTGAGTCAGCACACTCCTTGTATCCAAAACCACTTCTGGTAAGTGCATAGCACATGTGTTGTTTGACGTCTGGGAGAAAAATCAGTGGAATGTTCATTTTAAATTTAAATAATTCTGACAAAAATACACTATTTTTGTTGATGAGATTTTTGGATGCCAGTGTACATCGTGGAACTTTGCCTTTTTGGTGCCAGGAAAACAGGAGACAAGTCCCATTGAAAATAACACATAGTTTGTCCATAACAACCATGTCAACATGAATGTTCATCTCTGTCTCTAAAGTGCCCACAGTTTGACAAGCAATCAACTCTGCCAGTGGTGTGTGACAGGAAACTTGGATCCAAAATGGTGCAGCTAAATTTGTGAGCCACATGGCAGTGCATCTCCTCTTCTGATCATTGACTGGATTAGGCCCATTCTGCAAGTGTTGTTTGATGTCACTCAACAGATTCATTGTGTTTTGTTTTTTGCAAAAGTCCAAAAAAACAGATTCAAATGACTGACTGACAGATCTTTTCAAGACATAGTCCATGTTACCCCATTTTTGGAAAGCAACTGTGTCTCCACTATCCCATTTGTGTTTTGTCTACAATTAAGGAGCAACTGTGTTGTTGAAAACCTTGAGGACATCACAATTTGGACAAAGTGCACTGCACTGTGAATACAAAAAGCAGGACTGACCTGTGTGCTCATGGAAAGGCCCACAAACACCACATCAGTTGGAGGAAGATACATGGAATACTTGAAGTAACTTGTCAACTCATCTATTTCTAACCTGTCCCTCAGCACTGGCAAAGTTCCTCCCACAGCCCGGCAGAGAGCTGATGCTTCAGTCCAAGTTTTCTTCCTGTCTACAGTGGAACTGAGGCAGTAACTATTCCCATAGAGTATAAATGGAAAGTGAAAGTCAAACATTACATAATTCATCACAATTATGTCCGTTCTGTATCTGGAAGATGAATATTTCAAACAGGGAACTTTATTTACTGTGCATTCTGCCACATCTTGCAGCTTCTCTTGAGTAAAACCAGGAAGCATACTTTCAGTCTGGAAACATTGGAATTTGACAGTTTCCCGCAATGAACTGCACCCTTTCACAAAATACAGCTGTGACATTCTTTCTTGGTTGGAAGCATTGGAACATTGATAACTTGGTTTCCAGAAATTCTGATGAGGTTTCCTGAGACGATCATCTTCAACTCTCATTGCAATTTCTTTGTTTACTGTTGAGCATGGCCCATCTGATATGTCTGTTTCAGTTTGCATGAAGACTGTTCCTGTATTTAGTCTACTGTAACTTGAACACAACACATTCAATGTGCAGGTCATCCTGTCAAGTTCAGGAATTTTTGAGTGCATAGAATTATTGAGCCAAACAACAAAAAGTGAAGACTTGTTGTTTTGCAGGCTGGTCATAGTGACTGACCTTTGAACACCAGAAGGTTTGATGGTATGGAAAAGTTCTGTTCTGGAAAAGGTGAGGTCTGATTTCCACTGCATAAGCAGCTTGAAGTTGTGCCCAACATTGATTGGCCACCCAAAGAAGCGCTCCAGTTGTGTGATAATTGTAATTTTAAAATGTTTTGTTGTGTCCTTTTTGAGAGTGTGGATTGAGTGGTGAAGCAGCAAGTCATCAGGCATCAGTCCAATATCATTGAGTCCAATCTGAGCTGCACTTGGTAGAACCAGGGTCTGCATCCTCCAGTCTCCTGGACCTTTTTCTGATGGTTGAAGGTGAACAGCTATATCAACCCAGCTGTGAAGCTCAGACTGGTGGAAAAACACACTCAAACTTGGATAATTGTGTTTGTTGGGGCTTTCTAGAAAGTACTGCGTGTAATTGACTGAAAAGTTCACCAGTGCAAATTCTGATTTTGTTCTGTTGGACTTTTTAATTTTCTTGTAGCTTCTCAGTTGAAATGCAGGATAGTATTTGAAAGTTCTGACATAAGACCAGGTTGGTTCACAAATATTTTCTAGAACTGGAAATGATTTATTGTGTTGAAGTTTATTTGGTTGTCCAGATACAAAAAGACACTCCTTGCACCCTGTTGAGAGAAATTTTATCTCTGTGACAAAGTGGAGATATTGTATGTATTGAAACACACATCAGGCAGAGTATAAAGACATCAACAAAGAAGCAAATTTCTCTGCAATTTCAATTTGCTATATTGCAGAAATATTGGTTGCATTGCAGGTTTTTTCATCAAAACCTTTCTACAAACCTGAGAAAAAGCCAGTGACATGAAAAGTGATTTTAAAGCCAGGTTTGTTCAAGAATAAATGTTGGATGTCCTTGGTGAAGCATGTCCTCGATCCTTCTCCCCATATTGTCTTTTGAAATGAAAACTGCTTCATACTGTGGTTCAATTGTAGGACCAGACATTTTTCATTTAGTAGAGAAAAGAAGGTCCCTTTTGAACAAAAGGGGTCTCCCAAGCAAGGTCCATCAATATTGGGATGTCGCTTGATGAAGTTGCATTGCTCACCACTTGCTCTGCAAGAGTAGCTCATCAGGCAGGTGTTTATGGGAACTGGTTTGCATTGTGTTGTCATGACTGTAAGACTTACACCAACAGAGGCATACCCAGCAAAGCTGTAAACTATAAGCAGCATTTGAGGTCCATCTGAGTAAATGTGTCTGCTGTTATACCCATTTTGAAAAAAACAAATACTAGATATCTCCTCATGTGATGGCAGCCTTGATGAAGTGAAGCCTGCATAACTGCAAAATTGGTTATTTTCACCTGAATGTGACAAATTGTCAATGCTCAGGTAAATTCTCAGAGAAGAACGTACCAGACTTATTTCTACAATTTGTGGGGAGAGATGAGTTTCTATTTCTGGAAAACTGAGATGTTTTGTACTGTCTATCATCTGTGTGGACTTGTTGTTTGCGGGATATGTCACTTGCACATGGTGTTCATTCTGCATTGTGATCAAAACCAGCAAGCACTGAAATGACGTTGTTTGGTAAAGGGTTGAATTCATCAGTGTTGAATCATAGTTGGAGTTGGGGGAAAGCCTTCCAATAGGCAAGACCAATGGAGACAATTTGCCAGGCCCATCATGCAGTAGAGAGTCCACTGGCTGCCCCCTGATTCTGATTTCTATGTGTTCATGCTTCCTCCCCATCACACTGAAATACTGAACATCCATTATCTTCTCCTTGACACACTCATTCCACACACCAATCTTCTCTGTTCTGTGGATGAACCCAACTGAGAACACAACCCCACTATCCATCACTGAGAAATCAACTTGAACATCCAGGTTGGCCAAGAGCAATGCAGACACTATCATTTGTACAAAAGGAAACTTTGAATAATATGTAACAACCGCACCTGAAAATTTTCCACAAAACCGAAAAGAGTTCATGCTCTCATCGCCTCTGTAAGAGTAGAAAATCAAGCTTCCAAGATTGCAATCTTGTAAATCAAAGTAGATGAAGGAAAGCTTGGTGATTGTAGCATTCATACTGAAATGCTTGTTTGCCCTGAACACCCACACATATTTTCTCACTGCTTTCTCCAAATATTTGAAAAATATATATTTTGTTTTCACTGCCACTTTTCCTGATGGTCTCTTTATCCCTTCAGTTGATACATTTTCTGGGTTCAACTAAAAAGAGAAATAAAAGTTGTGCCTCTTGCTCAGGTCATCTCCAGAAACACTATATATTTCTGGCACCAATGTGAGAATCTGGGTAACAATATCACTCAAGTATTTTGTCACTGCATACAACAACAAGGAACAGAAACAGTTATCTTCCAAACCTTTGAGTGGGTTATGGATGACCAAGGGGTAAAATGGACAAGTTTAGGTGAATTTTGTCTTTCTAAAATTTGCTTTGATACAATCTTAAAAGTGTGTGAAGCCTCCTCAGCATTCATTATGTGCACAATGACAGGGAACACACCTTTTGATTCTGTTCCACCCTTCACAGTGAATGTTTTGAACAACATTTGCTTCAAAAAAGTAAACCATTTCTTTGGAGTATTGTCAAATACAAAGTTTTCAAATATCTTAGTCATCTTTGGATCCCCTAGAAAAGCTACATTTCCCATAATATTTGACAGATAAAGAAAGAAAAGAATGGATGAGGCAGCCATTGCAAAAAGTGTGCCCCCTCTGGGGATATACAGATACCCAGCTTGAAAAGCAGGAAAAAAGCAAGCAGCATACACATAAAAGAAAGCAAATTAGCACAATTCTGATGAAATATAATTTCCACAATAAGAAAGAAACTTTCAGAATGATTTTTTTTCAAAACTATTTCCCACTAAAAATTTAATGAATTTCTTGCAGGCTAATTTGGCATGACTCTGTCTTTGTTCAGGGAAAAGAAAGTCACCTCAATTGTCGAATCAAATCAAGCAGTCATAAATAACTCCTAGAAACTTAGTTTCTACTGAATTTTCTGTAATCGCATCCTCACTTTTTTGTTCCTTTATCTCTCAAACTTTGTGAGAAAATCAGGGCTTCATCAGGAATTGATGCTTTTTTCCAAAAAAAAGATGAATCCCAGAGAGTTCAAACGATTTTCTTCATTCCCTTTCCATCAACCACCCAAATCTTCAGTGTGTGACTGTATGTGTAAGTGTGAGACTTTAGTTGCGACAAATCTTTGCTCTGTTTTGATATTGGCCCTACTACTCCCTCATGAGGAGTGCATCCCTTCAGTCCTGTCCTCCTGAGTGGGGTTCTTGAGGGTGATTTTCTTTGCAAATGCATGTGATGCTCAGTCACTGGTACACACATGAAAGAAGAATACATGACACTTGCTTCACATTTTCTTTTTTCTCAGCCAATCAACTAGCTTGAGCTGTTATGGGAAGAGTAAACTCCAACTGGTTTATAACAATGTGAACTGACTGATGAAGAATTAGATAAGATGTTGGAATGAAAATCTTGTAGTTCAGTCTGCTGCAATCAGCTGATGAATTTTTCTGGGCCTTGTGTAACGGGCTGTCCACACAGGTTCCGCCGCGACGACGGAACAAAATTTGTGCAGTGAACGATATGTTCTGTCATGGAACCTGTGTGGCAGAAATTGTTCCGTCCCCGCAAGAGCGCATTTCGCGAAGTTCATGTTCTGTGACAGACAACTGCGACGGAACACCAGACGGAACCTGTGTGGACAAGGCGTAACCCTTGTGTGAATGTTGAGACCAAATAGTTGTTTTTTGTTTTGGGTAACTTCCTTCATCTCTGTACTTTGCGTGTAATTATTTTGTTTTATGACATGTTAACAATTGTCAAAACAAAATCACATTACAGTTAGAATTTTGATTCCTGTTCTCATTTGTCAGAAAAAAGGCACGAAGGGAAGCTTGGTTCCCTGAAGTTTTGGCTGTTTTCAGGCCCGTGTTCGATGATAGGGAGAATTATGTCTGTGATGCCAATCCACGATTATCCCATTGTTGATTTGCCTGCTTGATATGAAGTCAGAACATGAAAATATAAACCTAGACGGTGTACAATGTCAAAGCAACAGTTGTCAAAGAAAATTTGTGCATTGAAGTACTCTTGACCATGACTTTTGTGTGTCCTTACAGCTCTTTGCTGTGAATTGTTCAAACTTGGCAGTGGAAAGGTTGTTCTTTTTTGCAAACAACAACTCAAGGCCATGCAATTTTTACTTGAGATGACAAAATTCCTGTTTAGTCAGGATGGGTCCATGCTCAATCCACTAGACAAGTGCATCTGGAATTATCCAGTGCCATTTGGACTAGTGGGCGAAGGATTGGTGGGAACGGCCAGCACATCACCTGCCCAGGGAGGTGGTTAATGCAAAAGGAGGACTCACATGTCATGTGCTATGGCAAGGCTATTCAGGCTTCAGAACCATGCAGGCATGAAATTGAGTATCCACTGGTTTATGTTCTAATATGAGTTTACTTATGATCAGTGAACTTGCTTCAGAATTTGAATGGTTTAGATTCCTTGGAAGTTCCTGGTGGTGGATAAACAAGTGATCCCCCGATTGATGAGACAATGGCAAAGACACAGTGAACCCTCCCTGGATCACATGCATTTGTGGCCCATTTGTTCCCCAACAATGTGAACTATTTCAAAGCTTTTGAAAGACAACCAAAATGCCAACATGCCCAATGTTGATTCAGTTCTAAAAAGTGGGGATGTAGTCCCAAAACTACACTCCATCCATAACAGTGATTGTGGAGTACTCACAAAGACAAGTCAGGACTACACTCCAGCTAAGACTTGGGCAAGAGTCTGTTCCTGACAAATTTCCAGCACCACACTTCATGATAACACTTCATGAAATGGTTAAACAGGTTTGTCTTGATGAAGGTGAGCATGCTTTCTCCTTGTTTGCAACAAATGGCTGCCTCAAGTGGATTTTGGACTGTTCACTCAAAGTAAAATCAAGACCAAGGCTACAGTTCACCCATCACCTGACCCCTTGTATTTGAACTGGGAAAACACAGCAAACAAATATGGAATGATAATGGCCCTCTCTGTGTTGCTTTTCAGAAGCTGTATCATAGTAATCATGTCAGAATTACCCATGGCTGCTGCACATGTGGATGGAGCAGGGCCGATACATGTAAAACATGACCAAAGCAAGGTGCTGAAATAGCATACTGTGTGCATGTTTTGGAAAAATTAAAATTTGAGAGTTGTCACCAATCACCAGTCTCTTCCCTGCAGTGTCTCTGTATGTGAGTAAATTGAGGAAATCTAGATTATGAGCTAGATAAACCACTGCATTGCGCCCCACCAGATCAGCTGAAAACACCCCGCAAAAACATGTTTTGAGTTGTCATTTCAAGCAGTCAAAAGGTAGCATTGAGTGACCAAGTTGCGGCAAAGTATACAGAAGGCACAGCTTTTGAAATCAAAGTCACTGTGAGGAACGAACTTGGGCAATGCTTCCTCCAAATGCTCCCCATTGGGAGAGTCATGGATTCCAGTATCTAGCATCACTTGGAAACCAAGAACCACAGCCCAAAAGGCCAGAACAGTTCAATTGTGGGAATACCGAAAGGGCAGATGATCAGCAGAGTAAAAAGGCATTGAATGTGTTGCAACAAACTTTCTGTGAAACATGAACCTGTTGAACAAGGGCTGGGTGATGATTGGATGTCAAATCACCTTGAATCAATTCCATTGAGTCGTTCCCTCAACTGGATGGAGCTGTGTTTCACACCATGGTGTTCAGGTTCATGTGTGCTTGAGCACATGCTTACCTGAACTCCATGCTCTCTTGCACCTACATGTGAATAAACCTGAGCAATGAGCCTGTTTTTGGGTGTGTGGGTTCAGTAGAATGGCTACTCTCAGCCTGAGAGGAACAAAGTTATCTCAACTGGTCAGCCAGAGGTTGAAACATCTGCTCTGACTAGTACTTGCCTGCTTTTTGTATCCCCTGAGGAGGAACATTGACATCCTCAGACACACAAGAACAAGGCAAAAGGACAATGTGTTCTGATGCCTCTTTTGAAGTTGCCATGGAATCAACACTAGTTTTCTGTTAAAGCTATCTACATAGATTTGTTCTTGAAACACAGGGACCTAATTGTGGTGATAAACAAGTCAAAAATTTATTGCAAGTACCAGCAAAGGATTTGTCTTGGTATCAATTATGGCATGCAGATTTGTATCTTCAAAGTTTTCAGCACAGAAGGAACCACATGGATTTCATCCTGGTCAAGTCAGCTCAACATACCAAATAGTTCAATGAGAAAGACAGATTCCCTGTCAGTCATTTGAAAATTGTTGGCAGAAGAAAGACAAAGTAACAATTGGTACATAACAAGGATACATGTAAATCTCTTATTCCCATTTTTCATGGTTCAGATGCAAGTTCTTCTTTTTGTCGACAAAAGATTTCTTGGCACTAACAATCAGAAAAACCAAGGGATTTACATAAGAGTTGAAAGGCATTCCAAATACTGTCACCCAAGCAACCAGTTTTCAACTATATTGGTCAAAAAGCATTGCATAAATGTACACTGTACCACTGGAAAACCAACACAAAATATTTGTAACTGTGATGAGTACAAGCTGGAAAATAAAAAAACTGCACTTGAGTCTCCAGAAGTCTTGAACCTTTGGATGTTTACCTGAGACTCCTTGTACTTGTAGATGAGTTTCACATGAATAATCAGAATAACAATAGAGGTGCAAAATTCAAATCCAACAATAAACCAGGTGGTAATGGTGATACTTTTCAAAGAATCCGATATGTTCACAAATGGCAAACAAAATATATTTGGCATATTTTTCCCAGTGCTACCTATAGATAATGCCAAGGAAACTCCTGTGGCAATGGAAACTACAGCAAAAGTTATGATGCACCTCATGACAAATTTGTGGTCTTTAACTCTGGTGTCTACTGGCTTTCTGATAATTTGGAGTCGACAAATTGACAGAAATAACAGGATTAATTGCGTAAACATAGCAAAAGCAAGTATGGAAGCACAGTCCACAAAGCAAAATATGTTTGATTTCCATTCTGCCCTTTTCCAAACAAACTGCCAGCAAAGACCAAATCAGCAATCCACAGTGATGCAAGGTACATGGCACACTGCAAATCATTTATATTAATGACAATCACTGTGCAATTGAAAGCTGTGTTGCACTTCAAAGTAGCAAAATGAAGCCCAATTGAGGCAAGATTGATTACTAACACAAGAAAGACAAATACACCAAAAGAATTTTTCAAAGACACCTCAGGAAGTAAGTCACTACAAGAGTTGTACCAATGTGATTTGGCAGTGCATGTCACCTCAGCATGGACCAAACAGCAAAGCCTGTTGTCTCTGGTGATCAGAGCCTTCAAGTTTGCCTTCTCAAAACTTGATTGTGCCCCCACAAACAAGCTTACATTTTGCATGTCAAGAATGAGTTCAGCAGAAGAGTTACCCCTCAAGATAAAATGTTTTGACAATGTTTTGATTGGATTGCTTGAAAGGTTTAAAATTTTCAAAGCATCCAATTGATGAAAAGATTTGGCTGCCAGAATCTCTATCATATTTTTTGCAAGTATTAATTTTAGGATTTTTGAATGTTGAACAAAGGAATTTTGGTGCAATGAAAGCAGCTTGTTTTGTGCGAAATCAAGTATCTTCACTTGATTTGGAATTTTTAGCTTGCAAATTACTCTGACATTACTGTGGGCAATTATCAAAAATTGAACTTGGGGAAACTTTTCAAACAAATCCACAATCAAAGGTGTGTAAGACATTTGTATATTGATGAAAGAAAATGGTAAGTTTGTGTATGTTCCCAGTGTATGTGTATTAATGCCAGAACACTTCATTGCAAAACCCAAGCAGCTGCAGTTGAAAGGACATGTGATTTTTTTCAATTCACGATGCATTTCATCTTCTTGGAAGGGCCAGTCATCGTTCCCATCACAAATACTCAAGACAGAGATGCAAATTATTTGAGAATGTTTGCATTTGAACATTTGCTTACACTGGACTGAGTAAAACTGACAAATTTTTGATGTTTCATCAAAACCATTGGGACAGTCCCACCTGCCATTACAAACAGCTGTCCACTGAATGCAGTAAGAATTCACACATTTAAATCGCATATTGCATCTAAATGCCTTGCATTCCTGCAAATGTCCACCATTTCTGCATGATTGCAAAGTACCTTGATGGGAAATTGTGAAAGAGCAAATCTCTGAAACATTAAAACATTTCAGGTGGCCTGGTTCACAAGGCAACTTGTTCAAAGCTGAGCAAACCATCTCTTTTCCATTGAACAAAAGAGACTTCAACAAATATTCATCTTCACCACTGGGACCACAATCTGGGATCAAGTCATTCAGCAGAAAATGTTCTATGTATTTTCTGCAGTTGCATTGAAACATGTATTCATTTTCCTTTGACAGGGCCTGTGATATTTGATACTGAAAGGAGTAGCTGCCAAGATGAAGTTTGCAATCTTCATTTTTATCTCTTGGTCTGTAATAGAATGGGCCACAGTGATGACCAAACTCAGTCAGACTTGAATTGATTGTTTTACAATATTTGGAGGCAGTTTTGCATTCGCAATAGCATATTGATTCGTCTGAGTTGTCAAAAAGGCAATCATCTGTCCCATCACAGAGTGCCATCATAGAAATATCACCTCCTTGTTTGCATCTTACTGTGTGTCTGAGAGCAGCAGGATATGCAGTTGGTTCATAACATGCAAACCATTCAGCATGTGAGAAATTTGTTTCTGTTGCCTCCTTGATATATTTATTGAGAACAATATTATTCTGCCTTTTGACTATTTGTGCTAGTGGAGTGTGTGATGAAGTGGCAGACAGTAATTTGAAAATGTATTCCAGAATTTGGTCAGTTATATTGGAGGCTGAATATAAGTGCTTCTTACTGCATGATTTGTGGATGCTGTTTTCTGTGGGCTTTATTTGTTGAATGAATTCAAAGCTATGGCTTCCATTGAAGACAAAGAAAGGTTTACATGATTTTGATGCTTGCAGTTTCTGAGTGAAATTTTGTTCTGCTAGAAATTGAGCACTCGAAATATTTGGCTCACAAACTACAACTCCAAAAATTGGTTTGAAGCAATCAATGCTGATCCAATGTGGTGAGAGCAAGTTCAACAGAAACATAAGGGTGCACGACTTGTTTGAGAAAAGAATGTGCGGGTGCAGCACTGATTGTGATGATTGTCTTACTGATGATAATTTTAAATCAGTCGTATCCAAAGTAATCTCAGAATATCGAAGTCTGAAGAGATAACTAGTGAACTTTTGCAGAGAAGCAGGTGTTCCTTTGTTCCAGATGATGTTTCCCTGAAAACAATCAGAATTTTGTTCAAAAACAAAACGTGGATATCAGGGCATAAGATTTGTAGAGTTTATGATTTGCCACCTTTTTCACTGACAATCCCAAAAAGACTGCCTCTAAATACAGTGCCCAGATATCCACTTTTAACATTGCCAGAAAACTGTCCAATTTATTCCTATTGTGCAACTCTGGGAGATATGCTCCTGCCCCTTGGCATTGTTTATCAGCTTGACTCCAGCTCAGCTTGTGTGGTATTGGAATGGTTTTGAAGGCGCTGACAGTTGGGATGTTTTTGGTCAGCGCAAGAGTGAAAAAAAAATTGGAATATGCCTTTGGATGACTCATATGAAACAAACAATCTGCTTCTGAATAGCCGTCATCAATAGTCACCAAGTGAAGAATATGTGAAATATTAGAGGAATGTTTGAATTGTATGGCATAAAAATCACTCCGAAAAAGAAAATTCCATTTTGAACAAAACCTGTTGTTCATCTCCAAGATTATAGACCCTTTGAAGAAGTATGGAAATCTTCGCTTCATATCAGATCCACACCTGTTGAGCTTTGTTCCTGGAATATGCAAAGTAAAAATAAAGCCAAAAAAGCAGGAGGTTCACAATTGTATGAATGATTGTATATCTCATATGTTTGAAAACTTGCCACCAGGTTGAAAACCATGTCCAACTGCTAACTTTATGGTCAATTTTTGAGAGTTTGCACAACCAAATACTTTATGTGATTGTACATTAAAAGCATAAATGTTCCTTTTTACATCTCTAGTTCCATGCCTGCTGCTGTACTGAAAATGACAATGAACAGCCTTCATATTGTGACAGAACAATCCCAGAAGGCAAAATGTAATTTCTGACGAATGAAATAAGCTGTCCATTGGTAACAATTATCACACACAAAGGGAAACATTTCTGGGAGACTGAAGGGCACAAACTGTTTTCTTGTTTCCCAGAAAATGGTCAGTGTGACATCTGTATGTATTTTGGACGAAGTGTTTCCCAAAAACCTTGCCCTCATTTCGGATGAAACTGCAAACTGACAAACAGTGGGACAGAAGTATAGCTCACAGATGAGGGTCGCCATTGTGTGTTACTTTGAATATCTGGGTCATGTGCTGAGCAAGAAGCGACCCACATCTGTGATCTATGCAGGATAACTCCCTTGCACTTGACTGATACTGTGTGAGAACAATTCGAGTGGCGTTAGTCTCATGCTCGGGAGTTATCGTATACGTACAACACTTTTTTCGCACTTTGTGTGTACCTGTTGCAATGAAAGCAGAAATGTGTTTTGGTTGTAAGATTGAAACCATTCAGTCAACTCTACTTGGTTGTGGAAAACAGTTTGTCTGACTACCACCTCCACCCAGCTCAGTGAGAAGTCATTTCTAATGCGGATTGATACTGGAGATGTAGAATACTTGGGTATTTTGTCAAATTTCCTTCTGACAGACAAAAGCAAGTTCATAGGAATGAAGTTGATTTGGCTTTCTTCAAAGATCATCACAGGAAACTTGGAATGTTTAGAGGGTAACTTTCTGGGCTGAGCACATGTGTTTTGACCACTTGTGTTCTGTATACCACACAAAACATCTGTGAGACCAGAGACTATGATGGAATCTTTTGCTTTTTGCAAACAGTTGCACGAAACTGTTTTCCAGGACAATTCATCATAAATTATCTTGGAGAAAAACTGACCCCTGATGAGATACTCAATTTGTTTTTGTTCTTGCATCACATTTGGACGAAGATGAAAGCTGCAAGTCCAGGAGTATCTTTCCATATCCACAGAATAGTCACCCCTGTTCAGGTTCAGGAAAGAATCTTCAGTATTAGTTTGAAAGACCAAACATGTACCATTGTCCACATTGTGGTCTATACCTCTGAGATGAAAGGAAAGTGAACTATGAGCATCTGCATCGCAGAGGATATCTGTGTATGGTTGTCTTCGGTCCCAATGCACCGGGCCACAAGGACATACTTGTACAAGTTTGCATTCTGTCAGAGAAAGAGACATGTTTGCTTCAAATCCATTTCCTTGAAATGAAAATCCAACAACTATCAAAACTGAATGTTTGGAGTAAAGGCTTTTACTTTGACTGCTATGAGAATTATGACTGTTGCAAACAGTTGGGGTGTCTACTGGTGTTTGACCAGAAAACACAAAACCAAACAGACCACCAAGCTCACATTGGTTCCTTTGTCTGCCAGTGACATTTAGTGAGAGAAGTGTTGCATTCACTTCAAAAGTCTCTGGTGAGATAATAATCAGACTATCAACAGATGTTTTGCTGTCAACAGAATCAATGTGCAAACTGGACTTGCCACCAAATGTCAAATTTCTTTGCAGAAGAGGTTCCAACTGTCTGCTGGAGAAATCCAAAGTCATGCCGCTATTCACCACATAGTGGAAAAAACACATTGGAATGTTGTTGAGGAGTAGATGCTATTTTGGGGAAATAATTCCTTGTTTGTTGGATCTGGTCCATCATAAATCCTCAGCAGATTAGAGGAAGGAGCTCTGATTTGTATAAATTTATATTTCTGCACTTTTAACCTTGCAACAATCACTTGAGTATGATTTTGAATTGTGAAGAATGACACATCAGAGAGCAATGCAGGAGAATGAATGTGGTTTGTCAATCCTGAGGACAGGTATTTACCTGTCACAGAAAATTACAACAAAAATTCAATTGCTATGCAGGATAATTTGAGTACTGATGATATTTTGAGCTTTTGGAAAAGAGGGAACAAACTGAATCCTGAATGATCTCCACTGAAAGTAAAGTTCTTTGGTGATTTCTTTTGCTCTGCAATATAAAACTCAGCAAGACGATTGGCTGACTGAGGTGGCATTTTTATGTGATAAAATGTCAAATTTAATGAAAAGTTGTCTTTTGTATAAAATCTTGAAATAATTTCCATGTTTCTGTGATTCCTAATGTATTGGGGACATCTCAACATTGGAGACATGCTTTCCAACAAACCAGAAGCCTTTTCTATTGTGTCATGATTCAATATTGTTTTTCCTCTGTAGTACTTGTCAACAAAGAAAGCCTTTCATATATATTTCTGTAGCTGACCCGTGAATTTGCATAGCAATTGAAAGAGAACATTGAGACATGATATATTTGCATCATTACAGACATCTGACATTGAGACAGAGCATGATGTTTCAGAAATGCATGAAGATATGCCTCCACATGAGGGAACCAAGTCTTAGCTACTTGCTTTCTTGCAATAATCACTTTTTCAAATTGCCAAATTTGAAGATGAGCTCCAATCCTAGAAAATATCAAGAAACAGCAAAGAAGCTGTGTACGCGGTAAGAGCCATTAAAAGAGTTCCCGCTGGTTCCTGCCATTTTTCGTGTCTTACCGATCCATCACAGTCGGTTGTGAACTTTCCTTGCGTCCGGAAATGAGAACATATAAAAACGATGTGC